>OJDH01000200.1_pt1 | contig 42504 bp, 46 predicted proteins | sample 1592761 | NCBI WGS metagenome assembly OJDH01 (sample SAMN05416855, study PRJEB24817) | seawater metagenome | isolation source: Sea water | place: Canada:Atlantic | collected 2013-11
GATCTACACTATCCTCTTCGTCGGCAGCGTCAGATGTGTATAAGAGACAGGTATCACTGATGACAAAGTAAGCGTCATCTCAAGCTCTTTAAGGCCAGATACCTCACCTGTTCCTAAAAAGTTTTCAAGCTCAACACCGGCGATCAAACCGGGTTTTAAGCCTGCTGTTTTTGTTTCACCCGCCAACACTTGTTGTCTGAATTCAAACTCATGCAAATTTGGGTTATCTGCCAATGTGCGTTTGATCGCATCTTCAAGGGTAATGCTTTCACGCATTAGCGGTGTTTTTGGCTCGTATGAGCGCACGTTAGTCCATACCGAAGACTCGGCTTGGGCGATAATGGGCAGACCGAATATAAGCAGGCACGTGATAGCACGGGCACGCCCAATTAAAAAAGACGGTTTCATAGTGAAGTCCTAATTGTCTATTAAAAGCGAACATCGCATGAACGTTTGAATGCGACGTAATCTAAAGAGGTTTTAGGACGTGTATTTGGGTGGTCGTAATAGGCGGTTAATGGCTGCGTCTAAGACGGCATCCAAATAGTTGAAGTTGTGGCCGGACGCGACCTCATTAAGGTTATTGATGCTGTGATGACTTACCCATTGGGCATGTGAGCCGTGGCAGTGTCCGCAGTGGTGGCAATCGGCAGGATTATGGTGCCCCTTTGCGTCATCTTTACTGATATCTATTTCAGGGCTTACCGAAGCGTCGCTGCTATGCTCGGCATGATCATGCTCGTATTGCAGGTGCTCAGTGTCTATTGCATGAAAATCCAATGAATTAGCGACAGCAGAAAACGACTGAAATACAATCAGCATGATCATGATGTAGCTTGTTCGTTTAAGTTTTTTCATCTTCAGTAGTCTATCAATTGCTTTACGCCTCGTCACGGCATTGTTCATCTGCAAACTCAAACTCGACTGTCGTATGCTCAAAATTATATTTCTTGAGTGAGCCCTGTACGTCATTTTTAAGCGTTTGAATATGCTCTGTGGTCACATCTCCAACTAAGACTAAGTGAACGGTCATCACATTGCGCTCGCCATCGAGAGACCAAATATGAAAATGGTGTAAGTCACTGACGTGTTCATTTGATAACAAATCATCTCGGATGTGTTCAAGTTGCGCTTTATCGGGCGTGGCTTGCAAAAACAACAGTAAGGTTTGTTTTAAATTACGGATCACATTGAAAAGAATAAATAAGGTAAAACCGATGGATAAAATGGGATCTAAAATCGCCCAAGGCTTGAACATCAATACAATCGATACGATAAATACGGCCACCCAACCCAGGACATCTTCGAGTAGGTGCCAATTGAGCACGCGCTCATTAAGAGAATTTCCTTCACTGAGTTTGTAGGCAGCATAACCGTTTACTGCTATACCAAAGATTGACAATAACAACATCCCTTCAGCCTGGGGCATTTCAGGATCAGCCAGTCTGGGAATGGCTTCAAATAGTATCCAAACGGAACCAATAGTCAGCACAACGCCGTTAATTAATGCGCCCAGCAGTGAAAACCGTTTATAACCATAGGAAAATGTACGATTAGCATCTTTTTCACTGAGCTTGTTTAAGCCCCATGAGGTGCCAATAGATAAACTATCGCCTAAATCATGAACAGCGTCCGCCATAATAGCGGTACTGTTCGTTAGCCAGCCACCAATAAACTCGATAATGGTGAACACCACATTTAGGAAAAACGCCCAACCAATACGCTTTGACGCATCACTCGAACGTCCATGTGAATGGTCGTGACTATGATTGTGACTGTGCATGATTTAACTTTTTAAACACATGATGTTTTGCTGCTTTACTAAAGTTCATAAAGCCCCTCCCACATATCTAATGTAGTTGCTTGGAGCGTCCTATTCATTTTCTTAATAGTATTATCGATTTAGTTACAAAAAAACCAATGACACCATCAACTATTACTTTCCAGCGCTTGTATTTCAAAGGTCGATACTAGGAATCGACCTTCTCCATAACCAGTATTAACTAGCGTGATTAATCGCCAATTTAGTTAAATGTCTCCCATACACTATTCTGTAGAGAACTGGTAGAACAACCAAAGTAAGCAGTGTCGAGGACAAAATGCCGCCAATCACAACAGTGGCCAACGGTCTTTGTACTTCTGCTCCTATCCCTGTATTGAGCGCCATGGGCACAAATCCAAGGCTTGCAACTAATGCTGTCATTAATACCGGACGCAAGCGAATAAGAGCCCCTTCAACAATGCTATTCACTAATTCTCCGGTTTCTAGCAAACGTTGCTTGATGAATGACAGCATTACCAATCCGTTTAATACGGCAATCCCAGACAACGCGATAAAACCTACAGACGCGGATATGGATAAAGGCATATCCCTTAACCAAAGAGACATTACACCGCCTGTTAATGCCAAAGGGATACCTGTGAAGATAATTAACGCATCGCGTATAGAACCAAACGCAATTACCAGCATTGTCAAAATCACAAACAACGTAACCGGTACCACAATCGTCAATCGCTGACTCGCACTTTCGAGCTGCTCAAAGGTTCCACCATAGTCGAGCCAATAACCAGCAGGTAAATTTACTTCATCATTAATTCTCGCCTGAGCTTCCTCAACAAAAGTGCCAATATCTCTGTCACGCACATTTGCTGTGACAACAATACTACGTTTGCCATTTTCCCGGCTTATTTGGCTAGGTACTTCTTTAAATGCCAGTGTGGCTAATTCGCTTATTGGTACATGCTCACCAGAGGGCGTGACTATGGGAATGGTCTCAAGCTGAGTGAGTTCATTTCGAATGTCGTCGGCATATCGCACGACAATTTCAAAGCGTCTGTCGCCCTCAAAAATCATTCCAGCGGTTTTTCCACCTGTCGCAGCATTGAGCCATAACTGCAAGTCCGCTATATCCAAACCAAAGCGTGCCAATTGATCAGGCTTTGGTGTGACGGTGAAGATTGGAATGCCTTCTACCTGCTCAAGCCTCGCGTCATCAGCCCCTTCAATCGTTGAAATAACGGACAAAATGTCAGAAGCAGATGCAAAGAGGGTATCTAAATCATCCCCAAATAGCTTTATCCCCAAATCTGCCCTTACGCCACTAATCAATTCATTAAAACGCATTTGTATAGGTTGGGTAAATTCATAATTATTGCCGGGCAAAGTAAACAAGTCCTCTTCAAACGTTTCCACTAACTCAGCTTTTGTCATTGATGGATCGGGCCATTGCTCCCGAGGTTTTAAAATAACAAACGTATCAGTAATGTTTGGCGGCATAGGATCGGTGGCGACCTCACCCGTACCCGTGCGACCGAATACCGTCTGTACTTGCTTATACTGCATAAGTTTCGCTTCAAGAGTTTTTTGCATTTCAACTGCTTGTTCTACCCCGGTCCCAGGGATCCTAATGGCTTGTACTAAGATATCACCTTCATTGAGCTGGGGAATAAACTCGGAGCCTAGTTTACTGCCCATCCATAAACTGCCGACAACCAAAGCACTCGCTGCTACTACCACTAGCCATCTAAAACGCAGCGCTCCGGTTAAAACAGGACGATAGACTGCCTTTGCACCTTTAATAATCGGGTTTTCTTTTTCGCTAATATTTCCTCTCATGAAAATCGCTATCGCCGCAGGCACTACGGTAAAACAAAATACCATTGCGGCAAGCAAAGCCATTATCACGGTCGCTGCCATGGGGTGGAACATTTTACCCTCGACGCCAGTGAGCGTGAACAAGGGGATATAAACAATGGTAATGATCAATACACCAAACAAACTGGGGCGTATGACTTCATTAGTGGCTTCATAAACAACATTCAGCCTTTCTTTGAGCGGTAGAGTAGCGCCGTTTTGTTTCTGGGATTCGGATAATCGTCTGATACAGTTTTCAACAATGATAACTGCGCCATCGACAATCAAGCCAAAATCCAGTGCGCCTAAACTCATCAAGTTAGCAGACACATCGGTTTTGACCATGCCCGATATCGTGGCAAGCATTGCCAAGGGTATTACAGCGGCGGTAATAAGTGCAGCTCGCACATTCCCAAGCAAAACAAATAGCACAACGATGACAAGTAAAGCGCCCTCGACGAGGTTTTTCTGTACTGTGTCGATGGTTTTGTCAACGAGGCTTGTTCTATCGTAAACCGCTTCAAGGATAACGCCCTCGGGTAAGCTTGTTTTAATGGTTTCGAGCTTACTGTCCACAGCTTTGGCGACCGTACGAGAGTTTTCTCCCACTAACATCATTGTCGTGCCAATCACTGTTTCTTGCCCATTTAACGTGCCGGCTCCAGAGCGCAGCTCTTTACCGAGGTTGATTTGGGCGATGTCTTGAATTTTTACCGGTACGCCATCAATGATCTTAACAACCACTTGGCCGATATCGTCGATGCCCTTCAGTTGGGCTTCCGATCTGATCAGTACTTGTTGCCCATTTTGTTCTACAAAACCAGCGCCTTGATTCGCATTGTTGCGTTCTAGCGCACTGAGAAGGTCACCTGTACTTATCCCAAAGTTTATCATTGCGACTGGATTAGGATTCACATGATATTGCTTTTCAAATCCGCCTATCGCATAAACCTCGGTCACCCCCTCAACAAGCGACAATTGGGGCTTAACTACCCAATCATGGATCTCCCTTAATGCCATAGCATCATAGGGTTGACCGTTGTCCTGTCGCGCCTGAGGCTCAGCACTTAACGAGTACATGTAAATTTCACCCAAGCCTGTGGCGATAGGGCCCATTTCAGGGGTTAACCCTGTTGGCAATTGCGCCGCGATGGCGGTGAGACGCTCGTTGACGAGATTTCGTGCGAAATATAAATCAGTGCCCTCTTTAAACACGACTGTGACTTGCGACAAACCATAGCGTGATATTGAGCGGGTATACGATAAATTAGGCAAACCGGCCAGCGAGGTTTCAACTATAAACGTTATGCGTTGTTCAGTCTCCAAAGGCGAGTAACCTGGGGTTGCGGTATTTATCTGCACTTGCACGTTGGTGATATCAGGCACAGCATCAATCGGCAATTGTTTGTAACTGTACATACCAAAAAAGGCGACAAACAAGGCGAACAACATCATGACACCACGTCGCTCAATGGATAGACGGAGTATTGGTGCTATCATGTTCTCACCTCACCGTTTTTATGGACTTGGCTTTGCTTTTGACAATAAATGCGCAAGTAATTAGTCATCATCGCCCGCCTCCATTTTTAATAAATCAGCTTTTAGTAGATAGCTATTTTCTACAACGACTTGCTGGCCTATTTGAACGCCCTTCACAATCTCTACTAAACGTTTGTCCGTGTTCCCAAGTTTTACTTGGCGGGGGTAAAATCGTTCCCCTTCTTTGACAAAAACAATGGTTTGCCCATCTAACTCTTGTATTGAACTTTTGGGGAGAGCCAGATTGACTTCTTGGAACCCAATCTGAATATAACCCTCTACCATAGCGCCTAAAGGCCAATAACCACTGCCATTATCAACGTTCACAAACGCGATAGAATAAGGTTTGTCATCAGGTGAGGACGTAATGTGGCTTATACTTGATTGTTGCTGCAATTCCTCAAGCCTTAAAGTGACTTCCATATCAGCGGCAATACGAGTACGTTGTTTGGGGAAAATAGCTAATTGAGCAATTGCGCGAGAGTAATTAGCAACAGAAAGCAGTACTTGACCGTTGGTGAGCTCACCATCATTGGCGTGTCTAGCAATGATTTTTCCAGACATCGGTGAGGTGATTGAGTATTGATTTAAACTCTCGTTTGACTCAATGATTGCCAGTGTGTCACCTTTTTCTACTTTATCTCCAATATTCACCATGATACGTTTTACAACACCGTCGAAGCGGGCACGAATATGACTCAGTGATGCAGGATCATGAACTATCCGCCCAAACGTTCTGGTTGTGAGCGATAATGATCCTGACGCGGCTGAAGCAGTCACGATATCGTTTTCAAGCATCCGTTCTTGAGATAACACTACGTACTCGGGTCTTTCTTCGGCTTCCTCATCGTCATCATCAGCCAGGGCGACAGTAGCAAACAGTAAAGTAAGTAGCATGGCTAACACGCCAAGCAAGTCACGTGCGCTAGTGAGTAATGTAAATTGTGATGTATTCATTATTTTTTCTCTAGTAATTCTGATGATTGAGCAGACGTCGAGGGAGAGTCAGAAAACACGGGAATTCCCGTAAGTGCCTCTAGATCTGCGCTTCGAAGGTGGACTAAGCCTGCTGCTTTTATCAGTGCTCGTTGCATATCGATGAGTTGTTGCTGCGTTGTCACCCACTCTATGTAGTTGTAGCGACCACTTTCATAGCCTTCCCGCGCCAAGTTCAGTGCAGATTCCAATGTGGGAACGACATTGTCTTGAAGGGTCGTAACAGTGAGCAAGGCTTGGTCTTTTGCGCTAATGACTTGATTTATTTGGCGAGTGAGTTCACGAATTTTCGCTTGTTTTTGATAGTCGATACTGTCAAGCAATGCGCGCTGTTGTTCGTATTCACCTAGATTCCGCTGCTTGGTATTTAACGGCACCGAAATACTGGCGACAAACGCTGTATCATCAATTCCTTGCAGTCTCCGGATACCGGCTTCCCACGCAATATCAAACTGCTGGCTAGTCTGAACCACTCTTAGTCGGGCCTCTTGAACCCGATAATTATCAGCATAAAGCAAAACGTGTGGATTGCTTTGAAGCTGTGAAAGCATATGTTCAAGTGATAGTGAATTTGGAAACGATAACAGTGTCCCTTCAACTTCCGCAAACGCAGCGTTAGTGTCACCCCACATGATGGCCAGGTCGCGTTTATACTCATTGAGTTTTTGTTCACTTATCAATAACGACAAACGCGCCTGCGACAACGCTGACTCTGCACGTTTTTTCTCAAGTGGTGAAGAAGCTCCCGCTTCAACCCGTGTAGAGACTGTCTGAAGCATTGTGCGAGCCAACATTTCAGCTCGTTGCTCAGTCTTGTGCAACGCTTGTTGGACAATGACATTGATATATCGTCGAGTTGTTTCACCCAAGATGTCCAGCGTACGAATGCGCCGTTGTGTAAGCAGTTGTGCTTTTTTTGAACTCACCACATTCATTCGGCCGCTGACTTTATCGCCAAGCTCGATGACCGACGATAAGGTCAGTGTCAATTCGGCATCTTTGATACCAGACACTTCGCCTGTTCCCAACACATTTTCAACTTCAACCCCAACAGACATTTCAGGTCGTAAGCTGGCCATTTTTGATTCACCATCCAAAGCCGAAGATTTAAATTCGAACACAACTAAATCTGGGTTGTTTGATAATGTGCGTTTGAGCGCATTTTCAAGCGTGATTGAAGACTTTTGTGCATTGGCAGATTGAACAGATATGCTCATGGTTACCAGTACAGCAGATATCAATTTCAGATACGCTGAGCTAGCTTTTTTTATGCCCAATGGGCGTGAAGAACGCATAAAAGAACCTTTTGTTCATAAGATAACGACATACATGGAAAGCGCCCATGCAAACATATAGGAGGGAATGGATTAATGTTGAGGTGGGCGCAAAAGGCCTTCGACTAGGCCGTCAGTGACGTTGCGGGAATAACTGTATTGATTGGTACATAACGGTTTAGCTACGTCATTTATTGGGTGTTGTGCCAGAAACTTAATCTGTCCACATTGACACAGCACACAATGGAAACACTGTGACTCTTCGCTCGACGTATTAACACCAGCATTTACATTTTTTTCGGGAACATCATAAGTGCCTATGGACTTTGATTGTTCAGGGACTGACGATACCTCCGCCGGGTAGTCATCGCATTGAGCGGCGAACGAAAAGCCCGATTGACACATGAGCAAAGTAATAAGTAGCCATGCCAACCTACGCAGTTTTGATGTGCAATTAAAAATTGGCATGTTCTTATCAACTTTGCGCATTAAGCGCTCGCTGTCTTTCATTTCCAGCATCTTCGAGGATCATTTTTGCCCCGCGCAACACAACGCACGAAACTATCACACCGATAACCAGATCAGGCCATCGAGAATCGAGCCAAAACACCAAAACGCCAGCAAAAATAACGCCTAAGTTGGCAATCACATCGTTGGCTGAAAATATCCAGCTTGCCCGCATATGCACTTCTTCATTTCTTTGTTTGCGTATGATCACAAGACAAATGACATTAGCAACCAGTGCAACTGCCCCCATAGCCATCATTAGTCCCGATACAGGTTCGCTACCGTAAATTGACCGTCTTACAATATCAATGATAATCAACAGACCCAGTGCCATCTGAAAAAAGCCGCTAATTCTAGCCGCATTCGCTTTGTGTAATAGCGATTTACCAATTGCATAAAGGGCAACACCATAGACAACTGCGTCGGCGAGCATATCAAGTGAATCGGCTATTAATGCGGTTGAATCAGCAAGCAACCCGATCCCCATTTCTATAACAAACATTGTCGCGTTTATTCCCAAAAGCCAATACAAAACCTGTCGTTGAGACTGGTCTTTTATTTCAACTTCGCACCCACATCCGCTCATTAGAAACACACTCTTTACTGATGAATGACATGAGTATAAAGTCTATACTTGGTATAGAGTCAACGGTTAGGAGAAAAAAATGAAAATTGGTGATGTCGCAAAGACGACAGGTTGTAGTATTCAGACCATTCGTTTTTATGAAAAGAAAGGTCTCTTACCTGAGCTCAAGCGCTCAAGTGGAAATTATCGTGTCTACGACAAGGGGACTATTGAACAACTCCTGTTTATTAAACAGTGTCGTTCATTAGATATGTCTATCACGGAAGTAAAAACGCTCATGGACAGTCGTTCGAGGCCAGATCAGAGCTGTTCAAATATCAATACGTTAATAGCTAAGCATTTATCAGACGTCATTATTCGCATTAAAGAGCTAAACGCATTAAAGTCATCACTCGAAAATATGGCGTCAAAGTGTGATCAAAACAAAACCATTAGGGACTGTGGCATTTTAAATTATTTACACACTTAAAAGTGTAAGAAGCATACAATTTCATAGCGGGCGCTCACCTTAACTTGTATCTATCGGCTAACATTCGTCATGTGTATAGATTTGTGAAGCAAAAAATACTAGCCTGAACTTTTGATAATGAGTCAGCCATGCATATTCATTTGTGGCCCTACAAAGCGATTTACATCGGAGTCAGTCCTGATAATGATGTTCATGCACATCATGCAGTCCAAATTTGCATTGGTTTAGACAGAGACATCTCGGTTCAAGATTACAAGGCACAAAGTATTCACACCGGACAATGTATTGTGATTTTCGAAGATGTCCCTCACAAGCTTTTTGCGCAGGATGATCAAATTGTAGTCATCTATTTAGAGCCTGAGGATAGGCATAACCAACAATTTCTCACTGCCTTGCGTCAAACCAGGAGTGATGGAATTAATACTCTGCCGCTTACTGGTAAAGAATTGGGATACATTTCTAAGCATCTATTTACTGACGTCGATATCGACAAAGTGTGGAAAACAGTAAATAAAGCGGTAGGGCTAGTCTACAGTCCTGCGCTTTCATCGCGCCCAGAGGATAAACGGGTACGAGCGGTCATCGACATTATTGCTTCGCAGCGAGGTTGTGCAATCGATATGGCGTTTTTATCATCGAAGGTTTTCTTGTCCCCAAGTCGTCTCACACATCTTTTTAAGCAAGAAGTGGGTATACCTATTAGTCGTTTTATTGTCTGGTGGCGTGTGCGCGCCGCAATAGAACAACTGAGTAAGTCAGCAACATTGACTGAGGCTGCCCATGCTTCGGGTTTTTCTGACTTACCTCATATGAGTAAAACGTTTAAACAGCTGTTTGGATTTGCACCTTCCTCGTTATTCAAACCGCACACCATTAAAATTCACAGTAATTAGCCGTTTGATACAAGCCGAATCAAGTTTGACTAGGGAATAATATACGCATCAATAAAAACGCGAATGTGTAAATACTATGAGAACGTTGGTCCAATGGATGTTCAGTCCATTATTTTTTTTAAGCTTTATCTTTGCTGCAACCAGTATTTCCCAAAACACAGGATCTCCAGCTTGGCTTATCCCCCTGCTTTTATTCGCCATCGCCTTATCTTTTGTAGCTGAGAAATGGTTACCATATGAAAAAGCATGGAATACACCGCAGGGAGATTTCGGGCGAGATATAGTGCATGCCATTGTCAATGAAGGCTCTTTGGCTCTCACGGTCGCGTTTATCCCAATAATGACCGCGATAGTGCCCCACTTCAGTATTTGGCCTCACCATTGGCCACTACTAGTACAACTTGGCTTTGCCATCATCGTCGCTGACTTTGGGATAACGATGGCACATTATTTTAGTCATAAATACAAAGTGCTTTGGCGCTTACACGCGGTTCATCATAGCGTTGAACGAATGTACGGGTTCAATGGATTGTTAAAGCATCCCCTTCACCAAGCGATTGAACTAAGTGCAGGTACACTCCCATTACTTTTGATAGGTATGCCCTTAGAAATAGGCGCATTGTTAGGGTTTAGTGCTACCATACAGTTGCTGTTGCAACACTCTAACGTTGATATGCGGCTTGGCCCGCTAAAATATGTTTGGGCTGTTGCCCCAGGTCACCGACATCATCACGTAAAAGACGGTACCAGAGGTGACGTTAATTTTGGGTTGTTTACACATTTATGGGATCACCTCCTTGGCACATTCGTCACCAATTCTAATGAACGACCCTCACCACGTAATGGGGAGCTAGGAATTGGTAGTCAACCTAATTACCCACAAAATTATATCTCGCAGCTTTTTCAGCCTTTTAAGTGAAAGATTTAGCTTTTGCTTTTCTAATCAACTGCTCGACAATTGCTGCTCCAGACTATTATTCATGAGGAATATTACAAACATGTAATCAAACAGTAATAGCAGCGTCATGAGTTAATTACTTATGTTCGGTAGCCTAACTTAGCAGTTATCGTTATTTCGAGGAAAAACAAATGCAAATTGAGCAATTCAGTGACATTTTAGAGTGGACAGCTAATTACCATAAGGCTCTCGCTGAACAACTGCATTGCTGTTGTAAGAAGACGGATTTGAACAAACTTGTACTCGATTATCTCGCAATGCATGAAAACCACCTAAGTAAGCTGATCTTAGCCTTCAAAAACTTAGGTAAAACCGGAGAATTGGATACTTATTTTGTTGAGTACATAAACGATAAGCCTGACATACCTTTACTGTGTCCGCCTAACCTAGATGATTGCACTACTTATGAACAGGTCATAGAGCACGTTATGAAACGCCATCAACAAATTATCGAATTATTTTCGTATCTAAGGAAGCAAATGGTCGTTGGGCATCAAATAGAACTACTTGATTCTATTATAGAAACCGAACAACAAGAGATTAAAATAATGGCACATGGTATTAACCGAGCGCACGAATTATAAGCCTTTCATTGGATTCATAAACTATGGAGTGAGGTTGTGAGGAAGCACCAACACAAGTCAAATTACAAAGAAGGAAGTCTCAGTCTTATTGGCGCGGTTGCAATGGGTACAGGTGTCATGATCGGTGCAGGTATCTTTGCTTTGACCGGACAAGTGGCTGAATTGGCCCGCGAGTGGTTCCCATTAGCCTTTATCATAGCGGCAATGATCACATCAGCAAGCGCGTATTCCTACGTGAAGTTATCCAATGCTTATCCTTCTGCAGGAGGGATTGCCATGTTTTTACAAAAAGCTTATGGCAAGGGGACTGCCACTGCGGTTTTCGCATTACTCATGTACTTTTCAATGGTAATTAATGAAAGCTTAGTTGCGCGGACATTTGGTCAATATACCGTACAAATAATTAATACAAAACCCAACGATTGGTTTGTCCCAGCGTTAGGTGTAGCAGTATTGATCTTTGCCTTTTTCATAAACATTATGAGTAACAAGGCTATCCAATCTATTTCATTTGTAATGGGAATCGCCAAAGCTTTAGGATTGGCGGTATTAGCGTCTGGAGGAATATATGCGGCCCAAAGAGGAGTTGTTGACACTTTTGTTCAAACGACCGACGCTTCGATTGTTGACTTTCTGGGGGCCGTCGCGCTAGCCGTATTGGCATTTAAAGGCTTTACTACAATAACAAATAGTGGCGGTGAAATCGAAAATCCACGTAAAAACGTGGGTCGCGCAATAGTCATTTCAATTGCGATTTGTATTTTCATATACCTATTAGTTGCCGCAGCAGTTGGAACAAACCTATCAATCCAGGAGATCGTCGCAGCGCGCGATTATGCATTGGCAGAAGCAGCAAAACCAGCCTTCGGACAATATGGACTTTGGATAACAGTCGGTTTTGCGATAATTGCTACCGTGTCAGGCGTCATCGCAAGTGTATTCGCTGTATCGCGTATGTTAGCGATGCTAACTAATATGGAGCTTGTACCACACAGTCATTTTGGTATGCCAGGAAATATCCAAAAACACACGCTGGTATATACAATAGTCCTTGCGATGACGTTAACGATATTTTTTGATTTGAGCAGAATCGCTTCTTTGGGTGTGATTTTTTATCTACTGATGGATATTGCAATTCACTGGGGCGTACTAAATTATCTGCGTAAAGAAATTTCCGCCAACCGGTTCATATTGTTAACCGCCATTACATTAGATTTAATTGTACTGATAGCTTTCATCGTCGTTAAGGTGAAAACGGATAGCATCGTAATTTGGACGTCATTAGCGGGCTTATTCCTAATATTCATCGCTGAGAAGCTTTATCTAAGCCGCAAAAGAAAATGATTTTACTGTCACATAGCTTGGTAAATGAGTTACGCATAACTTAATTTTCACATTCTGATTTCAGTCGGAGTAATCTCAAACTAAATTGCGATCTGTACTTACCGGCTAATGAAAAACGTTACTTGATTCAGCTCATTGATTGATAAATGTAACAGCAGTATCACGTTTTAAAGAACTTATGGCACAAATATTGGTTTATCTTAGGAAAACCATAAATACATACTAAACAAGCTGTATAAGCCATTTGATTCTGTAAATATTATGCGCGGATAAGTAATTTTTACACTGTATCGAATTGTAGCTATTAATGGATTTTAAATTTAGATGACTCACGACAACCACACTGCAAAAACTTTTAGTAATTTTATCAAGTGCTTAATGCTTATTGCAAGTGTGACTTATGGTTCATCTGTATTGAGTTGCGAAAGTGAAGATAATGGCAATATATCGTCCTTGAATGGAACAACTGAGATTGAACAATCAAAGCTGATTGTTCAAATGCAAATTGAACTTCATGATGATGAGAGCTGTCATGAGAAGTGTTGCTCTGGATCTTGCGATTGTTCTCATGCAAATTGTTTTACAATTTGGCTACTCGCCGGCAGTTATCACTACAAAATTAAGTCCTTTGATGATTTTTTCTTATCATTCAAAAGCGATTTACTACAATCTCCCCCCTCTAGGTTGCTTAGACCTCCAATAGCATAAGCTTGTTCAAGCTTTAATTACAAAGAATCGATACGTGCTCGGTCCGTTTTGTAGAGAGCATGTGTCTACATCTATCGATCAAACTAGAGAGCAATTTATGTCAAACAAATTAAGTAAGGATAGGCGCAGATTCGTTAAGTCTGCGGCTTTGACACTCGGCGGAGCAGCGCTTCTACGTCAAATTTCACCAGCCTGGGCTAATCCAGAGGGTTTATCTCATTCTGGGCAAGAGCTAAAACCAAGTTTTGGAAACAACGTTGTCAGCGGGGAAAACATCAATATGATGATCAGCAGGCAGCACATGCGTATTGCAAGTGCACCTGGTCTACCAATTACAATAAATGGTTCATCGCCAGGACCGTTAGTACGTCTAAAAGAAGGTCAGCATGTCACTATAAAAGTAATTAACAACTTGCTTGAAAGTACATCAATCCACTGGCATGGATTGATACTCCCATACACGATGGACGGGGTACCTGGCGTATCGTTTCCCGGTATCGCCGCTGGCAGCACCTTTACCTACGAATTCGATATCGAACAAAACGGTACATATTGGTACCACAGTCATTCAGGTCTTCAGGAGCAGCTTGGGCATCTTGGTCCCATGGTTATTGAACCAAAAGACGGCGACATCGGTGCAGATAGGGAGCACACCATTATTCTAAGCGACTGGACCTTCGAAGATCCGCATGATGTTTTCCGTCACCTTAAAGTTGCTGAGGGCTATTATAATTATCAGCAACGTACAGTCGAAAACACGATTAAAGATATTAAGAGCCAAGGACTGATCAATACGGTCAAAGAACGAGCAATGTGGTCCCGTATGCGCATGAACCCAAGAGATATACTCGATGTAACTGGCGCGACCTATACATACCTGATGAACGGCCGTGACCCACAAACAAACTGGACTGCATTGTACAAACCCGGAGAAAGCATACGCCTTAGGCTTATTAACGGGTCAGCAATGACCTATTTTGACTTCCAAGTTCCCGGGTTGGATCTGACAGTTGTTGCAGTAGATGGTCAGCCTGTTAAGCCAGTAACAGTAGGTGAAATACGGATCGCTGTTGCAGAGACCTATGATGTCATCGTAAAACCCAAAGATACTAAAACCTATACTATTTTTGCACAAAGCATGGACAGAAGCGGCTATGCCAGAGGCACATTGGCAACATCTATCGGCAAAGAAGCAAGTATCCCAGCACTTCGCCCAATGCCTGAATTAGGTATGGATGCTATGGGGATGTCGGGAATGGATGAAATGGCTAACATGGATTCGATGGCCGCTACGAACAACAAGGAGACTTATGGTGACCAAGAAAATCACGGCCCTAATCATTCGATGGCAGCGATGCAGAACAAGGTAGTTCCTGTGGATGGAATTCCTATTAAGCACTCACCGGACGGCCACGGACCAGGTGCGTCTATGATTGCCAAAAACCCGGTCAGCCGACTAGACGACCCTGGAATAGGGTTTGATGGGGTTTCTCACAAGGTACTTGTTTATTCAGACCTTACAGGTGCCAAGCAGTGGCCAGATAACCGTGAACCAACACAAACCATCGAACTGCATTTGACCGGTAACATGGAAAGATACATGTGGTCTTTTGATGGCAAAAAATTCACTGAAGTGGATAAGCCCGTTCATTTCAAGTACGGGGAACGCGTGCGCCTTATTCTTGTCAATGATTCGATGATGTATCACCCCATCCATCTTCACGGTATGTGGATGGAGCTAGAAAATGGTAACTCCCCTTCCCCCCGTAAACACACGATCAGTCTCAAACCGAGCGAAAAAGTGTCTTTACTGATCAGCGCTGACGCACCCGGAAATTGGGCATTTCATTGTCACCTTCTATATCACATGGACGCTGGTATGTTCCGCGTTGTAAACGTTTCTTAAGGGGTACCTTCATGAATTTACGAATTATATTTGGACTAATAATACTTACCGTAACACTTCGTAGTGTCGCACAAGAAACACCTGAAAGCTGGCCATCGCCTGTCAAAGATACACTTAATGGTATTGTTCTATTTGACAGGCTAGAAGTAGCGCGCAACAACCGTGAGGAGAACATCGCGGTTTGGGATATGATCGCATGGTATGGAGGCGACACGTACCGTCTTTATTTTAAAAGTGAAGGTGAAAATAAACAAAACGATGGGGAGCCAACGGATATTGAAAGAGCTGAACTGCTTGCTAGTCGCTTAATTGCACCTTTTTGGGAAATTCAGGTTGGAATTGGTGCCCGTGGCGAATTGACGAGTGACAGTAATATGGAAAATTATGCTGTAGTTAGCCTTTTTGGAATGGCTCCCTATCAATTTGAAGTAGATAGTTCACTTATCATTAACGAAGACGGTGATGTCAGTGTTTCAATGGAAGCCGAGTATGACTATCGCATGTCACAAACCTCATATTTGCAACCGCGAATATCACTGTCTGCTTCACTTTCTGAGTCAGAACGGTTTGATAGACCTTCTGGGTTTAATTCAATTCGTGTTGGCTTACGCTATCGAATGGAGGTCTCACGGGAATTTGCCCCGTATATTGGTGCCTATTGGTCTAGAGCCTTGGGAGCGTCAGCGGATAATCTACGTGGCATAGGCGATCCTGTTCATGAAACGGGTGTGGTTCTCGGTGCCCGTGTGTGGTTCTAATGCCTGAATTATCCCAACAGTTTATGGCGATACTAATTCAGTTATCAATAGCATTATTAGCAATTACCGTAAGTGCAATTAGCCATTACCGCATATTGCAGTACTTGACGAAATTCATAGCCCGCCTTCGTAATGGAGCACGCGGTTTAATTGTACTTTTTTGTGGGATTACAGCGTCTCAATTGCTAGCAGCTCTGTGGTTCACGTTTGCTTTTAAAGTGTCCATAGCAATGGGTCTAGGGAACGTAAATGGTGGCAGCCTAAACCAATTTATTGAGCTTTTCTATTTTTCCCTAATCAACCTGACCACGCTTGGACTTGGCCAGATTGAAGCGACTTCTCATTTGAGATTTCTTGCTGGAATAGAAGCAATGACTGGCTTTTTACTGGTGAGCTGTTCAGCCTCTGTTTTAATTAAATACATGAAACATTAATCTAGAATTCAAGGAATTAAACATGACTAAATATACTAAATTTTTCGCAATGATACTTACCTCTACCGCCTTTATGTTGGTTATGATGTACTTCAATTCATATTCAATTGAGCATGTTTTCTTTAGCGAGACTCGCTTATACATGGCTATCTACATGGGGGCGATGATGGCGGTCATCATGCTGCTATTTATGCTGCCCATGTATGAAAGCAAAATAAAAAACATTTCAATTTTAATAGGCAGTGTCGTTATTTTTTGTTTGGCGCTATTTTTGGTGCGATCGCAAGCTACCATTGAAGGTCGCGCGTGGATGAAAGCAATGATACCTCACCACTCTATTGCGATCTTAACCAGTGAGCGTGCAAATATTGATGATGTCCGAGTTCAAAAATTGGCCGAAGAAATTATAAACGCTCAAGAGCGCGAGATTAAGGAAATGAAATGGTTAATCTCAGATATCAATAAAAATGGCATTGTGTCCTCAGCGAATGAGGCAATTCAGCGCCCTGTCCCCGACTTTAGTAAAAAGTAACAACTATCTTTTATTATTATTTTATACCGGAGAACAAACATGAGTAAATCTGCAACGCTTTACAGAATGCATACGAAGGAGCACATTTGCCCCTATGGTTTACGTTCAAAAGACCTGTTGGAAAGAAAAGGATATAAAATCGACGATCATAAACTTAGCTCTCGTGAAGAAACAGATAAATTTAAGGAAAAACATGGCGTTGAAACAACACCTCAAACATTTATTGAGGAAAACCGTATTGGGGGATATGACGAGCTAAGTGAGTTTTTTGATATGGGGAAAGCTGGGCAGACTGGCACAACCTATACGCCGGTTATCGCTATTTTTGCAACCGCATTTCTAATGGCATTGGGCATTGTTTTTGCTCAAGCCGGCACAATTGAGTCACTTTTAACCGTTCCAGTCATCGAAGTCTTTGTAGCGCTAAGTATGTCGATTCTTGCGATACAAAAATTACGCGATTTATATGGCTTTACCAATTCGTTTATTACTTACGACTTACTGGCAATGCGCAGTGTGCGATACGGATACGTTTATCCATTTGCGGAAGCATTCGCTGGGATTGGTATGCTCGCGGGATTATCAGGCTATGTCGTTGGCCCCGTATCTCTCTTTATTGGAACCATCGGTGCCGTATCGGTATTTAAAGCTGTTTACGTAGATAAGCGCGAGTTGAAATGCGCTTGCGTCGGCGGAGACAGTAATGTTCCCCTCGGTTTTGTTTCGCTTACGGAAAACTTGTTTATGATTGGTGCTGGAATTTGGATGCTTTATCAGGCAATTGGAGCTTAAACATTGCGTGTCGCTCTTTCACCTATAGATGGAGCGACAATCACTTTCCAAATTGCTTCAAAAAAAAAATACTTTACGCGCCCATTTGCCCGCAATGGGAAAATAGGCGCTTCCAGCGGCCAAAACTTGCCACGTTTTTATTCGTCACTATTTGTCGAGAATGCTTTGAATGCTTTTTCTAGTGAATCTTCAAACTTCTCTTTGTTACAACCTCCTTCTTCACTTTGTTTGGATTCGTTGTCTGTTGGTTTAATGGCTTGATTTGGCGTGTTTTTGACTTGGAGTAGATCGTTGTTAAGCATCCTGGAAACCCTTCTGTTCGCGTTGATTACATTCTAAAAGCTCGTGTGCCATGCATACACGAATAAAACACAGCAAAGAACAGGCCAAATTTCGGGTCTAACACAAATTTTGACTTAACCCGAAGGACAATAAACCGCATTGAGAACTGATACTTTCAATGTAACTATGTAACGCGTCGTCTAACGATTCGGTGTGACGAAAACAAATATCAATCGCTTTATCGACAAACGGCCGAGCTTGTATATTTGCAATAACCCGATCTCTATCACCACACTTCATGAGTAACCGTAAAGCCTCTTCCAATACAAGCATATGGCAACTCTCCAACGTAAGAACACCGTTGTGCTGCATTCGGTTAACCACCTTTAAAGCTCGTTTATCACCTGTGAATAGATTTGATGGTTTGTTTTCTTGAGCGGCAAAAGCAAGGATAAGCTCGCCCGCGTCAAGATGAGGAGTACGAAGTTGTGCAATAACGTCAAGGGCTTTCTCGTCGGAGATTGTTACTGGTAAGCTTTGAGACACAAAATAACTAATACTTTGTATGTGCGCCGATTCAAATCCCATTTTATTCGCTCTTGATTGGGTGTGTATACCCGCAACATAGGGCAGCGCATCGAGGTAACGGAATACATAATTGTGACGAGTGAATAGTTCAACACACTCTGTCAACAATTCATAACGTGCCAATTTGAAAATCACATCGTTATCAGTAAAAATATCAATCGTCACAGCGCTATCCAGACTGCATGCTCATTAGAAACTCACTATCTTCTGAACGTACTTCTAACTGCTGCACTGCTTCAGTAAATGACGATTGTAATGTCGCGATCGCATTTCCCTTTTCTAAAAACCGCAGAGCTTGCTGAGTCAAAATCCAATCTCTTGTTTCGCGCCCATAAGTCAAAGCAAAGTGTCCTGCACTGACACCACTAGCCTGGCTTGAACGCTTTGCTTGAATAGCGAGTTCAGCTGGTCTACTTAACCGTCCAAGCTGGTTTACTAACGACACAATATCCATATCTTTGCGCAGAAGACGTAGGGCATAAGCATCAGCTTCGTCTTCCTGTGGGTCGGTCTCAACATCTAATGATTCCCCCAATTCAGGTAAAACAGAATCAGTTAGACTCCCATCTTGCGTCAAGTGATCACACATAATATGTCCAAGCTCGTGCAACAACACAAAGAGCTGAGTAGAAGGACTCTTATGTTCATGACCCAGCACGATGGCGTAATGATCATGGGAACGCATAACCATGCCTGCTGGTCGCGCGACATTAGCAGGAAAGCGAGAAATGTGAATGACCGGTATGTGGCTAGTCCAAAACAGTGGCAACACGTTCGCTAATGTAAGCTCCCCTAATGCGTCTAAAGACTGCTGTAAACGCGCAAGGTTAGGTGAGCAATGGTTGTATTCAAGCACAGAGATAAGCGTATTTGCTACTGCTTGACACAAATAGGTTGCATCAGACAATTGTTGAATATCGATATGGGCGCGTTTTTTAAACTGTATACTGTAATTAGCGGGTAAAAAGGACACGTTGCCATCGCTGACTGAGACACTTAATCCTAATCGTTGATCAAGCAGCTTGGCAAACTGTAAGAAACCGGAATTACTCTGTAATAGAGCGTCATCCCACCACGCAGGCAGCACTCTTTTGAGCGTTGCTCGACTAATGCCGACATCTCGGATCTGTTTGTAAACCGCCGACTTCGACGGAAGCTTGAATGCAGTCATCTCGCACCCTACGTCATTATTATTGCTCGAGTTTACATGAGTGCGCTGCTAATAGCAGCCTTCCCAATTGCTTTGCGTGACTGTCAGTGCCATTCCATACGTTAGTTAATACATCCATTAAATACTGATGCGATTTCGGGTCAATATTTTGATATTCCCTATAATCTATATTTGCATAATTGCATAATTCAATTAAACCTTTAGTAAGCTTTTTTTGTGGCTGAAATAAATTCCGATAAACCGTCGACTGGCACATATAGGCTTTCTCTGCGATAGCTACAGACGTATCTAATCCTTTATCACCACATTTATTTAAGATATCTTTTTGTAATTTATTGATATTCATTATTAATAATATTAATGCATAAATGACTAATTATGATATTATCATTTGTAGACTGAATCAAGTAAGATATCGAAATGACTGATCCGGAAATTAGACACTTATTATTTGCGCGACTTGCAAGACGAAAGTCATTCTCAGAAAGTCAACTGTGCGAAGAAGTTCCTATTCAAAATGGGCTTACTCGGGCCGATGTCGTGTTCTGTGGCAGCCGACTTGAGTGCTTTGAGATCAAGAGTCATCGGGATACATTGAAACGCCTCTTTTCTCAAGGATGGCAATATGAGCAATCTTTCGACAGAGTCACTTTGGTCTGTGCGACAAAACACTTGAATAAGGCGTTTGGCATTATTCCAAAATGGTGGGGCGTGTTAGAAGTATCTGGCTCAGGCCAATTACATTCAATCAGGACTGCCCAGTCCAATCCTCATGTCAATTTAACGGGAATGGCTGACTTGCTGGAAAACCAAGATGCACGCGCCATATTACAAAAATCTGGGATCACCAAAGGCATTGGACGAATGCATCATGAGCAATTACGTAAGACGATTGCAGAGCACCTGACGCTTTCACAATTAAGAGAGGCGACAAAACAGGCGTTGACTCAGCGGCAATTGTCTCGCTGGCGGCCCAGCGAGCAAGTCACTTAGACGCGCTATAGAGCGCTTATCATGGTTACATCGTTATCCATTAAACAACACCTGAGCAAAATGGTGATTCATAAACTCTGCTACATGACCGGTTGAATTGCCGGGTCCAGCTTGCGGAGGTGTCAGTGTTTTGTTGTGCCAGTTTTCATCTGCCCACGAGAAAGCTGGGCCACGAAAATCTGGATGCAATATTAAGAATTCTGCTAATTCCATTATCGCTTGGGTATTCTTACCTTTTTGTCGCAAAACCAGCCAATGATCATCAAGTGTATACTTAATTGCAATATGACCAGAGCGTCGTGTTTCGCCAGAATCCCAAAGAGGACTTAACGTGCCATAGTCTCCATAGTGGAGATCAAATGTTAATGCACCCGCCACATCTTGATAAAGCTGTTTATCCAACCGGGGGATCTCTTCATCGCCCACAATATTTTGTAGTGTGGTTGGAAAAGCGCCTGATGAAAAGACAATGTTAGAAAAGCCAACGTCATGCAACTGCTCAATGGCAGTTGTAACGCCAGAAGCTCTAGCAATCATCGCATCATTGGCTTCACAAATATCAATGAGCAGTAATGTGTTAGTGTTAAAGGCATAAGGTATGAGAGCGGTTTCAAGCTCGTCAAATACTGATTCGTCAAAGATACTCACATCGTTATTGAACTCAATTCGAAAAATCGGGTTTGCCTCAAAAGCGGGCACAACGCTGCTGTCTAAATCAGATATTTCAAACGGATCGATAGCAAAACGCAAACCATGCTGAACAATCATTTGTTGAATATGTGCTGATACTCGTTTTAATTGAAAACGAGATAGGTCCATTATATTGTTAGCCGGCCAAGTAGAGGCAATCGCTGGGATCGCTTTTTCAAATGATGCTAAAAATTCCACATTCCAAATGGGGCATATTTTCTCGTGCCAATCATTTGGGGCATGTGACAATGCTTTAAGCTCTCCGGCTTTTACACGTAAGTTGGGATAATACATCGTTTCTCCTTATCATTGTTTCCATTTTTGCTTGCTTTATGTCGCCAAGTTAGTGGCGTTTGTATTGCGCTTTTTCGGTAGTAATAAAATGGCAGGTAACACCAGTAAGTCTCCTATTAACGCCAGTGCTAAAGTAATTGCCGTCAACAGCCCAAGGTTTGCGTTGATGATGAAATCACTGCTTGCCAATACTAAAAATCCCATCATTAGAATAAATGTCGTCAGCACAATGGCGTGACCTGATTCTTCAAGGGTTCTCACTAATGCGTCAACTCGATTACAATTGCCGGCTTCCCGAGCATATTGATAATGTGTCAAGAAATGTACAGTATCATCGACAACAATGCCCATCGTGATACTCGCTACAATCGACAACCCTAGATTTATTTCTGATACCCATAATCCCCATACGCCAAATGCTACAAAAGCAGGTAAAACGTTCGGGATCACGCTAAGTGCGCCAAGCTTGACCGATTTCAACGCAAACATCAGTACGAAGGCTATCAATATCATCGCAAGTACCGTCCCTATCAGCATACTTCGAATATTATTGTGGCTTAGATGGGCGAACATGCTACTGGGGCTAGTGACAAAAAAATCAAACGAGTCGACTTTGTTCAAGTGCATAGCTATTTCGTTTTCCAAACTAATCAATTGAGTAGAAGACAAGTTTTTGAATGTCACCATAATGCGCATTGCGGTTTTATCTAAGTTTATTTGGTTGGTCACGTCTAAGCCGAACGGTAAAGACATTTCATAGAGCAATAAGTACTGCGCAGCGAGCTCTCTGTTTTTTGGAATTAAATATTCAGCAGGATCATCACCATTCATGTTGCGGTTTAGTCGCTTTAGCACGTCAGTAAATGTAAATACGTGTCTTGTTTGTGGTAATGAATACAAATACTGTGTAAATGACTCCACATCTCGTAAGTAAACAGGATCTGTAACACGAGTTTGACTCGTGAGCACGTATTCTAATGTCGTTGTGCCACTAAGGTGTTGTTCACTGATATCCACGGCTTGTCGGAAAGAAACAGACTCATCAAAGTATGCAATCCAGTCATCGTTGAAATCATTTTCTTTCAAGCCATACACAGATCCTAATAGTATCATCACAGTTAAGGCGACGATGCTTCTCGCGTTTCTATGACACATATCTATCCACGCTTTCCATGTAATTTGAATGAGGTTGCCCCGCGGTGAACAAGGAAAGAATATGAGTAATAACGGCAGTAATAAAACGCTGAATAAAAACGCCATCATGACGCCAAGCGCAACGAAATTACCGAGATTTCTAAATGGCGGTGAATCGCTTGCATTGAGACTTAAGAAACCAATTATGGTCGTCAAGCTGGTATAAAAGATAGCTTTTGCATTGCGATCGACACTTTTAGCGATAGCGTCCTCATTGAGCATTCCTTCTTGACGAAATCGTAAATAGTGCGTTAACAGGTGAACACAATCTGCAATTGCCAGCGTGACTATGATAATTGGCGCTGCGGATGAGGGGCTCGTTAACGCGCCGCCTAGCCAGCCGATCAAACCGATTGAAGCTGTTACAGACACAATTACTACGACAAGAATATGGATTGATGCCACTGCGCTTTTAAGCGCAAACATGGCCAACAGTAAAATAAGCAGTACCATCAGCGGTAAAAGTGTCGTGGTATCTTGAACGTATAATTCGTTGAACGTCGCATTTGCCATCACCTCGCCCAAGAGGTAAACATCGACTTGAGGGTATTCACGACGCAATTCCTCACTCAATGCATAGGCATATTGCACCGCATTATGCTCTGCACTCGCCGGTTTGCCGCGAACATTGACCAAAACATTTACGGCTGTTACCGAGGCCTCATTATTGAGTAACCGCCCCATTAGTCCAGGCTCACTCAACGCAGCCTTCTTTGCCCACGCAAGTCTTTCAAACGATAAGTTATCAATGTCGAGTAGTAAATCTTCAACCATTAGATCATCGCCAACAGACCATGAATATTGATAGTTAGTCAGTGAATCAACACGATAGGAATGCGGGATCTGCCAGGCTCGCTCGGTCAGTTGATGAATGGCCGTAAAAACCTCTTCCGTAAAGACATTTTGCGATGTGGGAACCAGTAAAAACATGATATTGTCGCTACTGCCGAAAACGTCTTGGATTTCGTCAAACTTCATGCGCTGCGGATCGTCGATTTCAAAAAACTCACGATAGTCCGCATTAAAAACCACATGGTTGAGACCCATGCTTAGTCCGCCTATCAAAATGAGTATGGCAAACAGGGCAATAAGCCGATACCGTGAGAGTATCGACACCCACAAATCACAAAATTTTTCTGAACGAATCAAAAGGCGCACACCTTATACGGGTATAAGCCCAACACAACTAGGCAGAAAAACGACCGCATACAGAAACGAGTCACTCAGTGCCCTATCCTATTCCATACGCAAGCATCGCATCGGCGACTTTGACAAATCCAGCGATGTTGGCCCCCTTCACATAGTTGATGCCACCGTCTTCTTTTCCATATTCAATACATTGGCGATGAATATGCGCCATGATCTGTTGAAGTCGTGAGTCAACTTCTTCTCTTGTCCAGGGAAGCCTAAGCGAGTTTTGTGTTTGCTCTAGCCCAGAAACGGCAACGCCTCCAGCATTTGCCGCTTTTGCAGGTGCAAACAGTACACTTTTAGCCTGAAAGTATTTGACCGCCTCAAGGGTACAAGGCATGTTTGCGCCTTCTGCGATCAACTGTATACCGTTATCAACAAGGAGTTTAGCATCCTCAAGTTCGAGTTCATTTTGTGTTGCACAAGGAAAGGCCAAATCAGCCTTTATAAGCCAAGGCCTTTTGCCCTGATGATAAATGGCGTGTGGGTAGTTTTCCGTGTATTCGCTCAAGCGTTGCCGTTTGACAAATTTAAGCGTTTTTAGAAATGCTAATTTTTGATGGTCAAATCCATCAGGATCGTAAATGAAACCACTTGAGTCAGACAGTGTCATGACCTGGGCACCTTCATTAATCAATTTTTCTGCGCAAAAAATCGCAACATTGCCGGCGCCCGAAATTAAGGCTGTTTTTCCTGCTAATGTCTCGTTACGCATATTCAGCATGTGCTGAGTAAAATAAACAACACCATAGCCTGTCGCCTCCGTTCGAATAAGACTTCCACCATAAGAAAGTCCTTTGCCTGTTAGCGTACCCACGAATCTGTTTTTTAGTCTTTTGTATTGACCAAACAGATAACTAATTTCTCTTCCACCCACCCCAATATCGCCGGCTGGAATGTCAGTATCTTCCCCAATATGCTTAGAAAGTTCGATCATCAATGACTGACAAAATCGCATGATTTCGCGATCACTCTTTCCTTTCGGATCGAAATCACTTCCCCCTTTACCACCTCCCATCGGAAGTCCAGTCAATGCATTTTTATAGACTTGCTCAAACGCTAAAAATTTAAGAACACTTTGCGTAACATTGGGATGAAAGCGCAAGCCTCCTTTATAGGGTCCAATAGCATTGTTAAATTGGACTCGCCATGCTCTATTGCAGTGAATATGGCCGTTATCGTCCTCCCAACATACTCTAAAAATGACGATACGGTCTGGCTCTGTCATTCTTTCTAATACATGCCCATCATCATATTTGGCATTGGCCATAACATAGGGCATTACTGCCCCTGTGAATTCTTGCACAGCTTGATGGAATTCATGTTCAGCTGGGTTTCTTGCAATTATTGCCGAATTAAATGACTTAATTCTGTCCATTTCATTCTTACTATGATCCACAGTGCTAATATCCTGTTTTAATTAGTGCTGATGGGTGAAGTCCAACACAAAGTTGCTCGATTCGCGCTACGCTATTTCTTTCTATTGCTTTGCCCGGGTGGGACACGATGGCAGCTCCAGGGTTTATGTTTCGCATTTTCACGAATGTTTTCGTCAACGAATTGGTAGTAACCTTCTTTCATCTTTGTCCAAAAATCATCAGAAATGTCTGCACCGTGTGCACGAATGATTGTCTCAATGCCATCTAAATTGCAGTGGGTCGCGTCATAGCCGATATGCAAAGTGTTTTTGGCTTCTTCAAATGAAACGGCATCAATACCAAAGGTCCCATCAATTTCAGCAACAATTGCTAATAAATTACCGTCGGTAATGCCGGTTAGCTTCAAATGCCTTACCACTAAATTAGCCTCAGAAACGCCCACTCTGTGATCTAAATCGCTCATACTTTTCTCCTATAAATTAATTGCCTACACAGTTATGTCAGTCACGTCTCTAATTGCTTAAAACGCTATTGGCATTAACTACTTGCTCCATTAATGATCGTAAAACTGTCATTCTTTGTTCTATTAACAACAAATGTTCATCTATCGAGTTCCCCATCACAACAATGTCGCTTGCTGATATGCCGCTTTCGATAAGAACAAGACTTCTTTGCAGGCCTTTTCTATATGTCTCTTTTAATCGTATCTTTTGTTCAGTATTAGATTCACTTTGGATCCTCTTCTCAATACTCGTTAAGTAGGTATCCATCATCTTCATATGCTCAACAATCAACGTTTGCTTCTCAGAAACGTCATTGATCCGTTGGATGCGTTGCATTAATGCATCCATGACGCGCTCGTTACTGCGTAACATCTCATCGGAACTCATGGATGTCTGAGCACTCGTAAAGGTAGCGGATAAAACGCCTGCGACAAACAATATTGAAACTAATGCTTTCTTCATTTTGAAATCCTTACACGGGGCTTGAAACGTTTGAATTGAGAAATCGTGGGAACCAACCTGGCGTGGCTTGCTTATATTGCCTATAGGTATCACCAAACTCAGTTTCGGCGAGCTGCTCTTCGCGTTTGGCTAGTCGAACATAGACAACAATGAGAATGGGAAACATGAGCAAAGTTGGTAGTGTTGGCCATTGCAGTAAAAAGCCAAACATGATCACAATGAAGGCAACATATTGGGGATGCCGACAACGTGCGTACCAACCGCTGGTCGCTAAGCTGCTCGTTTTTTGCGCGTGATGCAGGACATTCCACGAAGCAGATAAAACAAAGAATCCTAAAACGATGAGAACATTACTTAAGATGTGCAGTACATCCCAATGCGCATCGCCAGATAACCCCAACAGTGTATGCCACAAGTGACCATTTTCATGGGCTAAAAAGTCAACTCCTGGGTAGCTTTCGGCTAACCAACCTGACAAAAAATATATGGACAGAGGGAAACCGTACATCTCGGTAAATAACGCCACGATAAAAGCGGAAAATACGCCTAGGCTTCGCCAATCTGTTTTTGACTTCGGCTTGACGAAGCTAAAAGCAAAAAAGATAAAAATTCCTGAGTTGATTATGACGAGCGCCCAGAGCCCGTAATCAGAATCACCGTGCATTGTCATTCTCCGCTTTACGTTTTCCTTCGCGAGCTTGCTCTAAGCCTTCAATATAGCCTTGTCGATATTGATCATTGTCTTCAGTTTTCTCTTTAAATGTCTTTTCGTCGTGAGCATGCGTTTCATGTCCTTTGCCATGACTTCCGTGCATAAAAATATGCATGACAGGGCATAACAACAGGATCAAATAAGGCAAATACGGGAAAACATGCTCGCCATGTTCAACCAACAAAAAGTAGCTCGCGGCGGCAATAAGGCCTATGGCAGACCAACCACTAGGTGTCCGCCAAAAGGGTATTTTTTGTTTATTCACATTACACCTCACTTTTGTATTGATTCAGTTAATAGAAAGTTTTTATCACTTAATCACCAGCGTGCCACGGTACATTTGCATCTGACAATGAAACGGGTAAACGCCTGCATTTGAGGCAGGGATAGTGACAGTCACCCGCTTGTTAAGCGCTAACGTTTCACTAATCTCTAACTCAGGTATTAACAACGTTTCTGCACAGGGCGTTGCATCTTCTCTGTAGAATAAGAGTTGCACTGATTCATTAGCAGGCACTGTGATATTTGCAGGTTGATACACGCCGTCTTTTACGCGGACTTCTATGCTGCCGTCTTTTACGTCGGTAGATTTTGTTTGGTAAAACCAAAACCACCAAACAATAAGTCCAATCACGACTAACCCTATCAAATTAATCCACATCATCTTTAGGTTCTCCTAGTGCTCTTTAGCTTTAAATAAACGTAATCGATTCGCATTGGTTACTACCGTTAACGACGAGAAAGCCATCGCTGCACCAGCGATGACCGGGTTAAGCAATAACCCTAAGATTGGGTAAAAGACGCCGGCAGCAAATGGTATTCCTGCGACGTTATAAATAAATGCACCAAAGAGGTTCTGCTTAATGTTACGCAGCGTTGCTTTACTCACTGCAATTGCATCCGCTAACCCATGCAAGGAACCCCGCATCAACGTGATATCCGCACTTTCTATCGCTACGTCAGTACCTGTACCAATCGCAAAGCCGACGTTGGCATGAGCAAGGGCCGGTGCGTCATTGATGCCATCACCGGTCATGCCGACGATTTCGCCCTCACGTTGAAGTTCAAGTATTTTGTTTGCCTTATCTTCCGGCATTACTTCAGCAACATAATCTACAATCCCTGCTTTTCGGGCGACGGCTTTTGCGGTCACTCGGTTGTCCCCTGTCAACATCACAACGCGTATTCCGTTGTGCTGTAAGCGTTTTATCGCATCAATTGAATCAGGTTTTATTGGGTCAGCGACGGCAATAACGGCGACTAATATAGAATCAATCGCAAAATACATGGGGGTCTTAGCATCTGCCGCTAACCTCTGCGCTTTGTCGATATAATGATGAAGCTCTATCCCTTGTTCTTTCATCAATTTTTCATTTCCAAATAACAGGCGTTGAGAATTTAGTATTGCCTCAACCCCCTTCCCTGCAATGGACTGAAAATCAGTAACGGAATGGATCGGCACACCTTGCTCTTTTGCTGATTCAACAATAGCCATGGCAAGCGGATGCTCTGAGCCAGACTCAAGGCTAGCCGCTAAAGAAAGTACTTCGTCTTGACTATGATCTGACGCAATTACTACGTCGGTGACCTTAGGAGCACCCTCTGTAATAGTGCCTGTTTTATCTAGAACCATGGTGGTTATTTTTGAAGCAGATTGTAGCGCTTCGCCGTTACGGATAAGTACACCCGCTTCAGCAGCCTTGCCTACGCCGACCATCACCGACATCGGTGTAGCTAAACCCAGTGCGCAAGGACAGGCAATAATCAGTACAGTCGTTGCTGACACGATTGCGAAGGCAATTTCAGGAGAGGGACCAAAATTAAGCCATACCAACGCACTAAGCACGGCAATGATCATGACGACCGGTACGAAATAGGCCGAAATCACATCGGCTAATCGACCTATCGGCGGTTTTGAGTTTTGCGCGCGTTTTACCATGTTGATGATCTGAGCAAGCGCAGTATCTTTCCCCACTCGTTCTGCTCGAAAGACGATAGAGCCTGATTTGTTGATGGTGCCGGCTACTACTTCATCGTCTTTTCGTTTCTCAATTGGCATGGGCTCACCCGTTAGCATTGATTCATCAATACTGGTTTGGCCCTCTACGACTACACCATCCACAGAAATTCGTTCTCCGGGTCGAACCCGGATAAGATCATTCAGGAGAACATCTTCAATAGGAATATCTATATCGTGTCCGTCACGAATGACGCGAGCTGTCTTGGCTTGTAAGCCGATAAGCCTTTTAATTGCCTCGGAAGTTTTACCGCGTGCTTTGATCTCAAGGGCTAAGCCTAAATTAATGAGACCAATGATCATGGCTGTCGCCTCAAAATAGACATGCCGTGCCATTTCGGGAACATATCCAGGAAAGAATACAACCACCATAGAGTAAAACCAGGCGGTTCCTGTACCCAAGGCTATCAAAGTATCCATATTGGCCGAATGATTCTTAAACGAATTCCAAGCGCCTACATAAAAATGACGACCAGAGAACACCATGACACCCAATGTCATGAGACCAATAATTAACCATACAATTCGCTCCATTGTTGTGTTGACGCTCATTTCTCCCGTCACCAAGCCATAGATCATGAGCGGGACACCAAGCGACAATGAAATGACCATGTCTCGCATTAACTTTTTATAATATGCCCAGTCCGCTTGCTCCTTTTCTTCAATGGCAGCCTCATCAGAGTCGGCATTAGCTAACGTTGCGTTGTACCCAGCTCCCTCTACCGCACCAACCAGTTTGCTTGGCGAGGCATTACCATTGATAAGCACTGTACGCTGTGCAAAATTCATTTCTGCGCTGGTGACGCCTGCGACTTGTTTTAAGGCTGTTTCAATTTTAGTGACGCAACTGGCACAACTCGCCCCTTGGATATTAAGTTGAACCTCACCCAAATTAGCAGAAACGTGCTCAGTCTTCGTTTCACTACCAACCGCGTCACTAGTGGTTGATACTTTACTGTCGCCACCACAACACGCATGTTTTTTTGTATCTGAATTCATGAACCACTCCCTATTTAAATAATGTTATGACTTAAGCGCTGTGAAACCTTCAATTAAATGGCATATCGTATCGGCCGTTGGAGGTTGATCGGGTTTGTTTTGCCACTCTGAAGTGGCTAAGCGCATGCGCTCTCTAAGTTCATGCATGTCCTGATACCGCTGTTCAGTCTCTTTCAACCGTTTTTCAATAAGACGCCTTACCGTTGGACACGGCGCATTGGTTTGTGAAGATGTAACTAGGATCTCTTTAATATCATTGACCGAAAAACCTAATGAGCGCGCACTTAAAATGAACCGCAGTCGCGTCACATCCGCCGGCCGATAATACTTGTATCCATTGTGGGATTTATTTGGGACCAAAAGTCCAATGCGCGTATAATAGCGTACGGTATCAACGCTAATATCTAGTGCATCTGCTATTTGTTTTACCCGCATTTTAAACCCCCGTCTTTATCAACATAGTTGTGCCGGTAAAACACGCCTTTAATCCTATGTTTTACTCTCACCTTCACACGATAAACCTGTGAGCAGCTCACAGGTCAACACCTAAACCTTCAACAGATCCGTGGAAGTGGCTCATCTTCAAGTTCACTCATGAAGCGTCGCCCTCCCATTGGCGTAATAATCGACACGCGGCTCTTTAAGCCTGTATTTTCCGTAATGACACCAATATGTTGCACATTTTCACCGTTTTTTATACCCCGCCAATGAGTGAGTACTTCGCTGCTAATATCGGGACTAACAATTGCAACAATGCGTCCTTCACAGGCTAAAACAAACGGATCAAAGCCTAGAATGTCACACACGCTAGCGACCTCTGGACGCACCGGAATGTTTTTTTCAATTAGCTCGATATTGAAACCCGTTTCAGTTGCAACGTCATGGAGTAACACTGATAGTCCTCCACGCGTTGGGTCTCGGACAAAACGAACGCCTTCTAAGTCTCTGATTGCATTGACTAGCGGGAAAACGCTGGCACAGTCGGACTTTAATTGGCCGTGCAACCCATAGTCCTCACGCGCCAGTAATACGCAAGCACCGTGATCGCCAACAGAGCCACTGACAAGTACATGATCGCCCGGCCTTATAAGACTCGTATCCCAAATTGGTGTGTCTTGGCTGTCACCCACACCCGTTGTATTGATATAAACGCCACCACCAAAGCCCTTGGGAACGACTTTAGTATCTCCCGTTATTATGGCCACATTGGTTTCTACAGCAGCTTGATGCATTTTATGGACAACCTCCTTGAGAGCCGTCATCGAAAAGCCTTCTTCAATAATAAATGCAGTACTGATATACCGAGGGGTCGCGCCAACGACAGCCAGATCATTCACGGTACCGTAAATACTTAATGCCCCCACATTGCCACCTGGAAATGTGTAAGGTGAGACAACGAAGCTATCGGTTGTCATACTCAGAAAGGGACCGGCGAAGGTTACCGAAGCCGCGTCGTGTAGCAGATCTAGTTCTTTATTGGCAGTATTTTTAAACACATCATTAATAAGTTTTTTGGTCAATATTCCACCATTGCCTTGCGCTAACCGAATAGTATCGGTGTCCAACGGTTCTGATGATGCTCGATTATTACGCTCTATGCCTTTCATGATGATCTCCTTGAGCAATATTCGTGAATTTGCCCGACACTTATCGCTGCATCGTTTAAAGGTAAACTGCTTGGGATAACAACAGGAATGTCTGATTGTGCAAAACGTTCAGCTAGGCCATCGCATAAAATGCGGTTTTGGAAGACGCCTCCGGCCAAACCAATATGTTTGAAATCATACTTTTTGCGACAACGCTGGGTTAACTCCCATGCAGTTTCAATGAGTGATGCGTGAAAATTTGCGGCGCGGATTTGTGGAGGTACTGTTTTATCAAATAGGTCAGGCACCATCGTTCGCCAGTCCATTAGAATGAAATCATCACTTTTCTGTATCAAGGATAACGGCACAATCTTGGATGGCGTGGATGCAACACTCTCAAGCATCATCGGTGCTTGCCCTTCATATGAAACTTCACTTTGTTCACAACAGGCAAACGCAGCTGCATCAAACAGTCTTCCCATCGAACTACTAAAATAACAGTTAAGTTCGTTTTTCCATGCCTTGAAACTCAGGTGCTCTGGGTCAAATGGGGTCAAATCAACCTCCGTGAAACTAGTCTCCCATGCAAGTGCTGCGGCGCTGCGCCAAGGCTGATAAGGTACTTTATTCCCGCCTTGCAGTTTCATAGGAGCCAATGATGCAATGCGTTTCCAATTGCCCGGTGAGCCCCAAAACACTTCACCACCCCACAAATCACCATTACTGCCTATCCCTGCCCCATCCCATATAAAAACCAAACTAGGTGACGAGACTTCAGCAGATAACGCCCAGGCGGATGCGTGAGCACGATGATGTAAAATTTCACTGGACGGTAATGGGCTGTCCTTGGCCCAACGAGAACTAATATAGCCAGGATGTCGGTCACACAGAATACGCTGCGGACTGACATGATAAAGGTCTTTAAAATCACTGATACATTTTTCAAAATGTGCCTGCATTATAGGCGAATCTAGGTCGCCAATATGCGGCGTTACCACTAGTCGGTTCTTCCATGCGAATGATACCGTGTTTTTCTGATTCGCCCCTACCGCAATAAGTGGCTCTTCTACGTCATAGGGAAGCGTTAATTCTAGGGGACTTAAGCCCCGCCCCAGACGAAACGGTATAGCGCCTGACATCATAGTTCTTAGAACGGAGTCGTCGAGTTTGTGACAGATATCGCGATTATGATGAACAAAAAAATCGGCCAACATGGAAAGCTGTTGTTGTGCAGACGACGTCGATGTGACCATAGGTTCACCGTATTCATTCCCTGACGTTGCGATCATCGGACGATTGAATTGCTTCATGAGCATCAAATGCAGACCACTGCATGGTAACATCACCCCCAAATCGCGAAGCATTGGTGCTACGTTTTCCGCAATGGGTGCATTGCGTTTTTTTGGTGCAAGCAAAATAGGTCTTATAGGGCTTGATAGGAGCGCTTTATCTTGACTGTTTACTACCACACAGTTATCGAGCCAACTCTGTCCAGGTACATCGCTTTGCGGCTCTGGAAGCATCACCGCAAAAGGCTTGTCGGGTCGATTCTTTCGTCGCCGCAGTAGATCAACCGCTTCAGTGTTTTGCGCGTCACAAATCAAGTGATACCCGCCGACACTTTTTAGCGCGATGATTGCACCTTGGTTAAGGTATTCCACAACCGCTGCCACAACATCGACATCACCTTGCGCGATCACACGACCGCCAACTGTTGAACAAAATACTTCAGGTCCGCATGCGCGACAACTGATAGGCTGTGCGTGAAAACGTCTGTCATGCGGGGATTGATATTCTTGGTGACACGTCTCACACATAGGAAACGCAGACATACTAATATTTTTTCTGTCATAGGGCATTGCCCGCAACATCGAAAATCGTGGTCCACATTCACTGCAAGCGATGAAACTATAATCACTGCGCCGGTTGTCTTTTGATAGTAACTCAGCCTGACAAGCGCTACACAAATACAAATCTTTCGGTACTGATACCGTCCCGCTTAATGGGTCATGACTGCTTTCTTCTATCGAAAATGTACCTAAGCCATTGGGTTTAATGCTTGTCTTTTCGAGTAAATACAACGATACCAGTGACGCATTATTTAGTAATTCATATGAAAACTGTTCAACATCTGATTCTGAGCCTTCAATATGTATGCGCACACACCCACAATCGTTTTTGACCCATCCCACAAGGTTTTTTTCATGGGCTAAACGGTAAATCAAGGGTCTAAAGCCAACGCCTTGGATCATCCCTGTAATGATTAGCTCATACGCAATCGTTTTTGCATTATTTTCATTTACTTCGTGCGCGCCGGAAGCCGTCATGACTTTATCTCCACCTTTTGCGTATTTCCCTTCTCAATAACTTCTACTACTGAGCGCTCGCCAGCGCTATACCAGATTCTGCAAGCCCCCTCGTCGGAAACCATACAGGCACCTTTGGGCGAAGCCGGTATACATTCCTTACCGAAAAACGGGCACCCATCAGGTGCCATTTGCCCAAGTATCACTTGTTCACAGGGCGGGGGTGTTTTTTGACCGGTTTGTATGATTTGTGAACTAGAATCGATTGGCTCATAATGGTTGGTAACGTCTAAGTGCGACAATTTTGCAGCCAATGAAAATCCAGAACGCGGTATGACACCAATTCCACGCCAATGCGCATCAACCTGAGTAAACGCTGTTTTTAAAAGAGTTTGAGCCGCTGAGTTACCATGGTGCTTGACCACTTCGGGATAGCTATTGTTCAGCGTAATGACTCTGCTAGAACAATTTTTGATAAGTGCATGGATCGACAAAAGCAGACTTTCTGGATGAAATCCTGAAATACTGACGGGTAAATCATGATGGTCGATAACAAATTGCCATTCTTCACATCCCATAATGGTTGCGACATGGCCTGGTGCAATAAGGGCGTCAAATGTATCTTGTTGACTCCTAAGCACATGGGCAACAGCTGGCCAAGTAAGACGTCCAGACAATAAAACTTTAAGGTTATTGGGCAAATCAGCAAGCAATGCTGCTGCAACCGGTGCCATGGTGGTTTCAAAACCGACCGCAAAAAATACAACCGCCTTTTCAGGTTCACCTATCGCAATAGATACTGCTTCTTGCACAGACGAAATAGGACGAACATCTGCTCCACTATTTTTTGCTGCTATCAATGAATCACAACCATCGATAGCACAATCGATGGGCACGCGGAGCATATCACCAAAACTCACAATGACGACGTTTTCGTTGAGTGCTAAGTGAATCGCGAATGCGATATCTTCTTCTGGACAAATACAGACGGGGCAGCCTGGGCCGGGGATCAGATGAATATTGTGTTGAAATAACGTTCTAAAGCCAGCGCGCGTGATCGCGCGCTCATGACCACCACAGACATTGAGAATACGGAGCGGTTTTTTAAGCGGCGTTTTCTTGATCAGAGATAGTAACGATTCAACACTATACATACTCTTAAGCTCCCCGTTCTTGCAATGAGCGAGAGTCACGAGCATTAATGGTTTCTATAAAGTAAGCAAACCATGCCTCAAGCTGGTTACTTTGCGTTGAAGACACTTCTATAACAGGGGCGTTATTGCCCACTTTACGAAATGACTGGATCGCACGCGCCACATTGAATTCGTCGTGGAACTGCAAGTAGTCGGTCTTAGAAATCAGCATGACATCTGCGGCACGAAACATGACGGGGTACTTTTCGGGTTTATCGTCGCCTTCTGGTACCGACAACAAGATCACATTCAAGTGCTGCCCTAAATCAAAACATGCGGGACAAATTAAATTGCCAACGTTTTCAATAAACAAAACGTCTAGCTTTTCGAGGTTAAATTTCCCGAGTACCTTAAACACCATATTAGAGTCCAAATGGCACCCTTGCCCTGTCGCAATTTGCTCAGCCTGCACACCATGACGCCTAATCCTGTTAGCATCATTTTCAGTTTCGAGATCGCCCTCAATCACCGCCATGTTGTATTGTGATTTGAGCGCAGTGATCGTTTCTTCCAGCAACCGTGTTTTTCCGCTACCTGGCGATGACATCAAATTAATCACCATCACATCATGTGCATCAAACAAAGCACGATTTGTGATCGCTTGGGTATCATTGCTACTTTTTAGATTCGCATGAACCTCAACGACGTTTGTCGTTTGCTGAATAGGCTTTTCGATTTTCCTAGGTGTTTCACACCCACAATTACCGCACATATTGTCTTTCCTTTGGTTCGGTTGATATTTCGGACGGGATGAATTCAATTCGCTGTAAAACAAACTCATCGCCTTGAATGAGTTCTGTCTGCCACGAACCACAGCTAGCGCATATGATACGGTTTACTACTGCACGGCTATGTTTGCCACACAATGTGCAGCGCACTTTGATAGCGCTAGTGTGAATTTGAAGCGCTGCCTGATCGCCGATAGAGTGTGTCCTACACGTCAAAAAAGCCTGATGCAGTAAATCAGGCTCAACACCTGAAAGTGGCCCGATTTTGACGTGGACAAGACCGACACACTTATCCATATTTGCGCATTGGTAAACGGCAATTGTGTCAAGCAAGCTATAGCACAGACTCATTTCATGCATCGTAAGCAATCACCTGATCGAGCAACTCCCACGTCACTTGCGCTTCATCATACGTGATCACTTGCAGTGCATAACCCACATGCACCATGACATAGTCACCCACCTTGACACCTGATCCTTGTATTAAATGTAAACTGACCTCGCGAGAAACACCTTTGGCTTCGCATATCGCATTAAAGCCTTTTATTCCTGTGACTTTCATTGGAACAGCGAGGCACATTACTGTGGTACCCGTATTGCGTTACTTCTCACTCTCGCTCTGTACACAAAGAGCCCAACCGCCACTAACACTGTGACTGACAGGAGCGCGACTAACAGTATGGAATGATCGCCTTGGTGGCCCGGATGCGCGTAGCTCGCTGGTGAGCCCAACACCGAGTAGAAAATTAATATTAGTGGGTTAGTAAGATGCTTTGTAATATTTTGGATGCTCATAATAGTTCCTCAACTATGACTAACGAACTTTCAGTTGCAGACGCTCTTCACCGGTTTCATCCATCACGTGCACAGCACATGCAAGGCACGGATCGAAACTATGAAGCGTTCGCAAAATCTCTAAAGGTTGGTCAGGATCATGTAGTGTATGTTTATCTTGCAGCGCGGCTTCATAAGCGCCGGCCTGTGAATTAGGATCCCTAGGTCCTGCGTTCCATGTAGTGGGCACGACACATTGGTAGTTATCAATCTTTCCATTTTGCATGACTAACCAATGCCCTAAAGCGCCTCTGGGCGCTTCCATAACCCCGACGCCTTGACCTTTTACAGGCCAATTCGCTGGGTCAAAATATAAAGGGTTGAACGTATCGGTATCGCCGCTCGCAATATTATCAAGCAATTGGTCATACCAATCCTGTAGCTGGTTGACGATAATTTTGGTTTCAACCGCTCTGGCGAGCGTTCTGCCGAGTGTCGAGAAAAGTGCTGAGGGCGCTAAGTCCAAGATAGAAAGAGAGCGGTTGACGATGTCTTGCACTGCAGCATCCTTTTTCGCATACATCATTAATACACGCGCTAACGGACCGACCTCCATTGCATGGCCTTTCCAACGCGGACTTTTCAACCATGAATATTCAGCACTCGTATTAAGGTGCTTATACGGGGGCCTTGGGCCGGTATATTCAAGGTTTGTTTGCCCTTCGAAAGGATGTAAGCCACTTGTATTTCCGCCGCTATAGCGATACCAAGATGAAGAAACGAATTCTTGAATTTCAGATGGATCATCTAAGTCGACTTCATATACCTTGCTCAAGTCGCGACCCAGTATTGCGCCTCTGGGAAATAAAAATGACGCGGGATCATCCATTGAGGTCGTCGGTAGGTCCCCATAGGTTAGAAAGTTACCCAGCCCCTCGCCTCGTGTACCCCACTCTTTGTAATAACCCGCAATGGCCAAAATATCTGGATAGTACACTTGATCGACAAATGTCTTCATTTGGGTGATGGCATCTTGTAATTGCACTAATCGTCGTGTGTTAATTCCTGTTGATGCATTCAAATTAATGGGTGACGGTACACCGCCGACGACAAAATTGGGATGAGGGTTTTTGCCACCAAATATGGTGTGAACTTTAACAACGTCACGTTGCCACGTTAGCGCATCTAGATAATGCGCTAGCGCCATTAAATTTACTTCAGGTGGCAGTTTGTAGCCCGGATGCCCCCAATATGCATTGTTAAATATCCCCAGTTGTCCCGACTCAACCAGCGTTTTAACTTTTTGTTTCATATCCTTAAAATAACCAGGAGATGAACGAGGATAATCGCTAAGTTGACCAGCAAGCGCTGCCGTTTTAGCTGGATCCGCATCTAAAGCCGATACAACATCAACCCAATCAAGGGCATGTAAGTGATAAAAATGCATCACGTGATCATGCACATACTGGGTGCCGATCATGATGTTTCTGATTAATTGTGCATTTTGTGGGATAGCCATCTCAGCTTCACTCAATGAACCTATCACGGTGCCTGAATGACGGTGCCCTTTGCCTTTTTTACCATGTTGCAGCGGCCCTTTTGGTATGGACGTCATGGCCGGATGTCCAATAGCCACTCCTAACTTGGCGTTTGTACGCCACGCTTTTCTGAGGGCATCTTCGACTGCGCGAACCGATGCCATGCCATGTACCAATGTACAAACGCCACAGATACGCTGAGCAAACGCCCACGCATCCCGAGGATCTCTGCCTTGCAGGATCAGTTCAATTCCTCGTACAGAGGTACCCGAAGAGAACGCCTGTTTGATCGTATTACCATCCATTTCAGCTTCTATCCTAAGATGGCCTTCGATTCGAGTGATGGGATCGACGACCAATCGGTCATTATTTGATGTCTTGTCCATATGCTTTGCCTATTGTGTCTTATGCGTTTTTACCGGCGTGCTTCTGTCCACCTTTACCCGGTTTAGATTTGTATCGTTCCCATGGAAAAAGGGCTTGGTAAAAACTGCCTTTATCCCAGAAGTCGGGCTCAGAGCAGCCAAGACACGGGTGCCCAGATTCAATAGGAAAACTGGTGCCTTGATTCCACTTAACGGTTGCACACGCATTAAAAGTTTCAGGCCCTTTGCAACCCAGCTCAAACAGACACCAGCCCTTCTTAGCCCCCTCGTCATCAAACGATTTTGCAAATTTACGTTGTTCAAAAAACGGACGCCGGTAACATCGGTCGTGAATGGTTTCACCAAAAAAGGCGAGTGGTCGTTGCAGTGCATCAAGGTCAGGAAAACGCTTAAATGTGAGGTAGTGAACCAACACTGCTGTTATCGCGATAGGCAGTGGTGGGCATCCTGAAATATTGACGATTGGTTTATCAGTAATGATGTCGCTGACTGCAACAGCGCCCGTCGGATTTGGGTTAGCTTTGGGGATCCCGCCAAAAGATGCGCAGGTACCAATGGCAATAATACCCGCAGCCTCTTTGGCCGATTCACGCAACATATCAACATTACTCATTCCACTGATCGTTGAGTAACCGGGATTCCCCATCGGAACCGAACCATCGACCAACAGCAAATATTGTCCCTTGTGCGCTTCCATTGCAGCACGTCGTGCCTCCTCTGCTTGCTCTCCAGCGGCAGCCATTATTGTATGTTGATAATCCTATGAAATGTGATCGAAGATAAGGCTTTCCAGAGTGGGGGCATGAGAGCGTAAAATCGCCTCGGTGCACCCAGTACATTCTTGAAAGGGCAACCAAATAACAGAAGGTCGTTTTGCATTCCCCAGTGCATTGGCGAGGTCGGCAACCGCACTTTGAGGTAAGGCGAGCAATGATGCTGTCGTAGCGCAGAACTTTAGAAATGTGCGTCTGGATATACCTGACGCTTGTAACTGCGCATTTAGTGTGGGTAGAGACATTTTAATCCTCCTCAGCCGCGTCATTAGTCGATGTATCAGACATTGCTTGAATGTCTGATACGATATTATTGAGCGATAACACCATATCTTCTGGTTGAGATTTTATTAGCGGTGGACAGTCACAGATATGCACATATTTGCCCATGATCTCGGCTTCCTCGTTGTAATGTGTTTCAAGCCAGACGCCGGTATATCGTGATTCGATTACCACTGTGTCACCCAGTGCCTGAATATCTGCTTTCACTTCTCCATGACCCAGAAAAGTCTCCAACTGTGATTCTTCACTTGCACTCAATGGCAATCGCCGCAGGTCTATCGTGGTTTCTTCTTGCTGCGCAAGTAACTGGGATAAGGCATGACGAATCTGATGCAAAAGCGGGATCACATTGCCCGTAGTGTCAGCATTTGATGTTATAAAAATGAGTTCTTCGTTCATCGTGACTGCTTTTCAATCGCTGGGGTATTGGCGTGAACCTTACCGGTAGAAAGACACGCAAACGCGATATCCATAATGGAAGAGAGCGCGACACTGACTTTTGGACTTAAGGACGTCCCCCACTCGATTGCTTCAGGCTCTACGCCAATTAACGTCACTTCAGTCGGTTTTGAAAACAATGTTTGGCTGGTTAATAAGGTATCGCGTAACGTAATTTGGTGAACAGAGTGCGCCGTTGCCTGTTCAAATTGCTGCGCGATTTCATCATCTTTGAAGACTTTAACCGTGCCAGCGGGACATCGCATATAGGCGGCATCTATGACAATGGTATGATCTGAATTTGACACCCATTCTAATAATTCGTAGCTCAGTGTCCCAGCATCAATGCACGACACATTTGAATAGTCTTCAAGCATGGGCTGTAAGGCTTGGATAGCATGTATACCAACGCCATCATCACGCTGTAAAATGTTTCCTACCCCTATTATGGTATATTGCTTAACCTTGTTTGCGACGCGAACTGCTGGCGTACATGTTTTTGCGGATTGCATTAGCCTCTGTCCTCTATTAACTGTGCGGTGCTGGTATTGACCAGCCAATCACAAAGGATAAGGAAACAACAATCGCGCAAAGACCAAGCAATTGAAGCGATTTGAAGCGTTGTTCTTTGGGCCGCAGTAGTACGAGCTTGAATGCGATGAGTGTTTGTATAAGGTAATAAAGTGCAAATCCCTTTGACGCGAGATTAATGATTTCAAATACGTTGGATGACCAAACTAATATGCCGGCAATCGCGATGACAAGAACATAATAAAACTGAGGAGATATAGATAAATGGAAGAGCTCTTTTAGCAAACCACCGCCACCGATGGTATCGGCTAATGCGGCACTTAACTGGCTTGCCGTCGCGGCCACAAGTAATAATATCGGCAATACCCAAATGGCTTGACCCAGGGTATAACTAATGGTTGTTTCATTCAGTTCGGTTATCGGAAAATCGAGAAAAATGGGACAGGTTAAACCAATAAAAACAACGTAAAGGAAAATGGCAATCCACTGGGCATATCGTCCCGCTTTAATACGCTGCTCTGCATTATAGCTATTGCCCATAAAACGCGTGGTTTCGAACCCTTGTGTCACCATGAGCATACCGGCAAGCATGCTAAGGGTTTCAAAATGGCTGAGGGATTGTATCGCCTCATGTTTAAACCACGCACTTTTTACTTGTATATCGTAAGTTGCTAGTGCTGTTAGTACACCAATAATAATCGCCAACTTAATTGTGACTGCGAATAACTCGATGGTTTCCAATCCTCTTGCACCACGAAGCCAAGCGACCAACATAATGATGACAAGCAGCCCACTGGTAAACAATTTGATGAGCGTTGTATCGTCAATAGCAAAGCGGTCAAAGACAAACGCGGCAAACAAGCTAATGTAAAACGCCACAGAAATTGCGTATGCAGCACCGAGGGCCCATTGACTGGCTTTCTCAAGCGTTGCGATACTGCCGTGTGAATTGCGAGCAAGCTCAGGCTCTGCATGACGTATATTGAAGCGAATGACTGAACCCAACAAATATGCCAGAGTCGACAATAAAATAATGCCCAGTAGCGCCCATTTACCCATTACCGAATGCAGCAGTGGTGCAATGATCAAAAAGCCACTGCCAATAATTGAAGCCAGCGGTGTTACTGTCGCTCGCCATTGGACAGATTGTCGTAGGCGAGGCAGAAACAATACTATTGCTACCAACAGTGAGGTTGCCAGCGCAATGGAATTTGTGATCACAGTTTCTCCCCCTTAATGATGCTTGTACCAGCCGGCACGCTTAATATCGTTCCAGGAAGTCGATTGATGACAGGCATAACACGCCTCCACTTTGGCTTTTGGCTCGCCAGCGACTTTGGCGGAAATCATTTTAAAATGTTGCATGTAGTGACTGGGCGGCGCTTCATGACATTGATTGCAATCACGAGATTGACTCGAGGGGTGAATAAACGTCGGCAGTGACCACTTGTCTGTACTGTGGCATTGCACGCAATCCTCTCCGAACAACGTGAAGTGGCGATCATCGTTGCTGTGGCACTGTGAACAATTCAATAATGCTTCTTTATCACTGACGTCGGGATGCACAAATAGGGGATCAG
>OJDH01000201.1_pt1 | contig 42033 bp, 32 predicted proteins | sample 1592761 | NCBI WGS metagenome assembly OJDH01 (sample SAMN05416855, study PRJEB24817) | seawater metagenome | isolation source: Sea water | place: Canada:Atlantic | collected 2013-11
GACCTTTTGCTCTTTGTATATATAGCTTGATGTGCCATGTTCATCGGTACTGACATCGTAAACATAACTTTGCTCAACCCACAGCGGAGCAATAAATTGTTTGATATATATTGCTGAAAAGACTGCGAAAATAAAAGCTAGAAAAGCAATGCTATTGTGTTTTTTGGGCATAGGTGCACTCTTATTATTTTTACTAAACGTGATTCAACAATATAAAAAATTTAGAAAATTGTTATGCGGTTGAGTGTTTTACGTACTGTTGTAGCTTACGATAACAGAATTATTAATAGTTAGAAAAAATATAAAAGTTGAATTAAAAGATTATTGTTGGTCAGCAAGATAATAGAATTAAATAAAGTTGCTGCAGCCAACGACGGGGATGAGCCGAAGGCCGCAGCGGTAAAAGCGCAGGTTAGTTAAAACGACTAATTGAAAAAGGGCTAATATCAATATCTGTTTTTTGCCCAGACATGACTTGGCCGATAAGTTTTCCTGTTATTGCACCTAAAGTTAATCCTAAATGCTGATGGCCAAGGGCAAGAAAAACATTACTTTGATTTGGCGCTTGGCCAATAACGGGTAAGGAGTCAGGTAATGAAGGTCTACAACCCATCCAACGCTGCTCTGGCTCTGCATTTTGCGGTGAAAATGTTGGTAATTCACTTAGTAACTCTTGGGAGTTTTTATAAAGCATATTGGCACGCTTCATATTTGCTGCTTTAGTTAAACCTGCAAACTCAGCAGTGCCTGCTAACCTAAGCCCGTGTGTCATTGGCGTAATAATACACTTTCGCTCAGCTGACGCGACGGGGCGTGTTAAATGTGCTTCCACTGAATGTGGCAAATCTAGGCTGTAACCTCGTTCGGCTTCAATCGGGAGCTTATAGCCTAATTGCGCAAGCAAAGGTTTTGACCAGGCGCCAGTCGCGATGACTACTTGGTCAAACTCTTGAACGACATTGCTGAACTCACTTTGTGAGCTTTCTTGTGATAAACATTCGATCTTAATACCACTTTCAGAGCTGCTGATAGCCGAAACTTCTGCCTGTATGAATTTGGTATCTAATTTCATTGCTTGGCTAGTAAGTACTTTACTGATCGAAAAAGGGTCTGCAGTGTGGGCTACATCAGTAAAATATAGCGAGTAATGAATATTAATACTCAAGTTTGGCTCAAGTAATAACGTTTGTGCTCTGTCGAGCAACTTGACTGCAATTCCTGCTTTTTTATAACGATTAAACACTTTTTCAACATCTTTACGTTTTTGACTTTCAAAAACTAGTAAGCTGCCTTTCGATGTTATTAAATGCTCTGCTTTTGCTGCTCGTAATAAGGGTTTGTAATAGTCGATAGCATGTTTGTTGAGCGTTTTAAGTGCCGCGGTGTTTTTAGTTTTTTTACTGGTGAGCATGTTAGCAACAAACTTTAAGAACCAAGGCAAAGCTTTTGGAAAGTAACTTGGTGAAAGTGCCATTGGCCCAAGCGGATCGAATAGCATTTTAGGCAGCTGCCAAAGTAAACTAGCGTCAGCTAAAGGAAATACTTGCTCGGTGGCAAAATGTCCTGCATTGCGTTTTGAGCAACCTTCGCCAATACCTGCTTTGTCAATTAAGCTGACTTGAAATCCTAAGGATTGTAATTCCAAAGCACAATTTATACCTATAATGCCAGCACCTAAAACGGCAACTTTCTTGCCTTTGTTAGTATTTACTTTTTCGTTATTCATGCTCGTTTACTACCTAACGTTGTTTATTTTCTAGCGATACACTATTTGCTTATCGTAAAATGAAGCCTTGAGGAAAAATATCGTCTGGGCTTAACATAAAATCATGACAACCAGTGATAAATGCACGCCCCGTCACCCTAGGAATTACTGCCGATTTATCAAAGTACTGACATTTTTGTTGAACACGTACTGTCATTTTTCCGCCGACAATACTTTCAATCACAACATCTTGCTGCGCGGGGAGGTTTTCTTTCGCATGTAATAACGCTACTCGTGCACTAACGCCTGTGCCTGTAGGAGAACGGTCTACTTCACCATCTGCAAATACACAAACGTGTCGAGAATGAGAACGAGTAGAGTCAGTTTTACTCGAATAGAAAATAGTGCCGTAAAGGAAACTTAAGTCATCTTCAACTGGATGATTAATGTTGTAGCTTGCCATGACGGCATGTTTAATAACGCGGCCAACGTTGATCAGCTGTTGGTTATTCTCTGGAGTACAAGCAATATTTAATTCGTCGGCATCAACAAAAGCATAATAGGCACCGCCGAAGGCGATATCATAATTAACTTGCCCAAATTCTGGAATGTTGACTTGCTGATTTAACGCTTCAACAAAAGAAGGGACATTATCAAAACTAATTGCGAGTTTATTTTCCGCGTCTTTTTCAGCATAAGCCTTAATAAAGCCTGCTGGAGCATCAATACCGATAACTTGATTTTTCTCAGGCATAGCAAGCGCTTTACTTTCAATAGCAGCAGATACCGCGGCAATAATACCGTGACCACACATACTGCTATAACCTTCATTGTGCATAAACAAAATGCCAAACGTTGCTTCACTGGTACAAGGTTTGGTAATTAAGGCACCATACATATCCGCATGGCCCCTCGGTTCAAACATCAGTAATTGTCGAAAATGGTCTAAGTTATCGGTTATGTATTGGCGTTTTTCTAGAATAGTATTACCTTTAATTTCAGGGTAACCATCAGTGATTATCCGTAAAGGTTCACCTTCAGTATGCGCATCTATGGTGCTAATTTTGTGATAATTTAAAAAATTATTCTTATTAAACTGCATGTTATCCAACCTGAGAAATAAATTTTACTACTGGTACTTGTATGACTCTAAATATTGTATACAATATGCTATATTATTTCTAGCAATAGTTTTAAATAGCTAAATAGATTTAACGGAATCGAAAGACTAATGAAGAATATTAACTGGCAAGGCGTTTACCCTGCGGTAACAACATAATACCTTGATGACATGTCTATCAATATCGACGCAATTCGCATTAATTTAAGTAAATTTAACTTGGATTAATTCAGACTACTGTGGATTTAGTTTTACGAACTTGGATTACTAAACTTTCACATTCTTAGTCTCTTATTTGTAAAACACTTTCCTGTTTAGGAATATTAGAAAATGACGGAAGCATAATATTAAATGATTAAAGGAACTTTTATTTGTATTGACGCACATACGTGCGGTAACCCTGTGCGCTTAGTAACAAGTGGTCACCCAAACCTACGCGGCAATACCATGAGTGAAAAACGACAAGACTTTCTTGAAAACCATGATTGGATACGTCAAGGCTTGATGTTTGAGCCAAGAGGTCATGACATGATGTCTGGTGCTTTTTTATATCCACCTTGCTCTAAAAACTCAGACGGTTCGATACTTTTCATAGAAACATCAGGCTGTTTACCTATGTGCGGTCATGGCACGATTGGTACGGTGACGGCTGCGTTGGAAAATGGCTTACTAAGCCCGAGAAATGAGGGGAAGCTTGTTCTTGATGTGCCTGCTGGGCAAATCAATATTGATTACCAAATGCAAGGGGAGAAAGTTACTGCTGTTCGTTTAACTAATGTTGCTTCTTATTTAGCGCATGAAAATGTTGTGTTGGATATTCCTGGCTTAGGAACACTAAAAGTAGATGTTTCATACGGTGGCAATTTTTACGTTATCGTTGAGCCGCAAGAAAATTTCCCAGGTATTGATCAATGGAGTGCTGGTGATATTTTACATTGGAGTCCTATTGTTCGAGAAATTGCAGGCAAAACATTACGCTGTGTTCATCCTGAAGATGAAACTGTTTCTGGCGTAACTCATGTACTGTGGACTGGAAAAACACAAACTGAAGGCTCAGATGCTGCTAATGCGGTATTTTATGGTGAGAAGGCCATTGATCGTTCACCATGTGGTACTGGCACAAGTGCTCGAATGGCACAGCTTTTTGCCAAAGGTAAACTAAACCTTGGTGATAATTTCGTACATGAAAGCTATATCGGTAGTCAGTTTGTCGGCAAAGTAGAAGAAATTGTTGAGTTGCAGTCATCCTCTGGTCCCATTAAAGCAATTAAACCAAGCATTCAAGGTTGGGCGCATGTCTTTGGAGAAAATAAAATCACTATTGACGACAACGATCCATATGCAATGGGCTTTAGTGTTACATAAATTGAATACTGACTATTCAGATTAACTAACTTAGATAAAATACAAGAGAATAATATGACAATTACAGGTAAGAACTTAATTGCTGGGCAATGGTCTGGTGAAACACAAAATGGCTTTGTTGCCTTTAATGCCATTGAAAATACGCCAATGACGACACAATTTGCAGATGCTACTAAGGCTGAAATTGATAATGCCATTCTTGCGGCTCAAAACGCATTCTCTATTTATAGTCAGTTACCCGCAGTTCGTCGAGCGAATTTTTTACGTACTATTGGTGAACAAATCCTTGAATTAGGCAATGAATTGGTTGAAACGGCTTGTGCAGAAACGGGCTTGCCAGCGATGCGTATTCAAGGTGAGCGTGGTCGTACAATTGGGCAACTTAATTTGTTTGCCGATTTGCTCGAAAAAGGCGAATACCAAGCGGTAATTGATTTAGCGGATCCTGAGCGCGCTCCGTTACCTAAGCCTGAAACACGTCTGGGTTATTTACCTTTAGGTGTTGTTGGTGTTTTTGCAGCTAGCAATTTTCCTTTGGCTTTCTCTACCGCTGGCGGTGATACTGCATCAGCATTGGCTGCAGGTTGCCCAGTAGTGATGAAAGCACATGCAGCACATCCTGCAACCGCTGAATTAATCGCCCAAGCTATTTTAAAAGCGATGAACTTAGTAGATATTGATACGGGTGTATTCTCGCTAGTGCAAGGTAAGAGCTATGATATTTCTAGCCAAATAGTAACTCATCCATTGGTTAAAGCAGTTGGTTTTACTGGCTCAGAACGAGTAGGTATGATCCTTCAACAGCAGATAAACCAACGTGCAGAGCCAATACCTTTTTATGGTGAGCTAGGCAGCGTTAATCCGCAATTTATTCTCGCTAATAAATTAAAAAATGATGCCAAAGAAATTGCCTCTGGTTTAGTTGCATCGCTTATGATGGGTCAAGGTCAATTTTGTACTAGTCCTGGTGTATGGTTTGTGGTCGATGCTGAGCAATATAGTCAGTTTGCTGAAACTGCCGCAGCTGATATCGCTCAAACACAGGCTGGTGTGATGCTAACGCCAGGCATAGCAAACTCATACAAAAATGCCGTTAATCAGTGGCAAAATATTGAAGGCGTAGAGTTATTAGCTCAAGGGCAAGCGGGGCTAGCGCATTTTTGCCAAGCAGCATTGTTTAGTACTGATTTAGCGACATTTGCCAACAATGCTTTACTACAAGAAGAAGTGTTTGGCGCTTCTGCATTAATAGTAAAATGTGCTGACTTTAATGAAATGATGCAAGGTATTGCTTTATTGAAAGGTAATCTCACTGCAAGCATTCATGCGCTGGAATCTGATATTGAAGATGCTAAAACGGTTGCCAATGTCGCTGCCCATAAAGTAGGACGTTTAATTTATAATCAAATGCCAACAGGTGTTGAAGTTTGTGCATCGATGAATCATGGTGGTCCTTTCCCTGCATCAACAAACATTCGTACAACCTCAGTTGGTAGTGAAGCGATAAAACGTTTTCAACGTCCTATTTGTTATCAAAACATGCCAAGTGAATTATTACCTGAGCTATTAAAAAGTTAATTTTATCAAGTGTTTGTAAATTATATTTTTAGTAGGTTTAAAAGAGTTATTAGCAATAACTCTTTTTTTTTGTGTTTAGCGTGCGGATCTCTATAATAGCGGTAACATTCTTAGGAAGCCTTGTATGAGCATAGTATATAAAACCAGAACTCAATTAGTTGTTGAAACACTTAGAGAAAAGATTTTAAGTGGTGAGATTAAAGCTGGTCAGCCGTTGCGACAAGCAGCCCTAGCAGATGAATTAAATGTCAGCCGTATTCCGATCCGAGAAGCTTTATTGCAATTAGAAGGCGAAGGTTTAGTCGCGTTTGAACCCCATAAAGGTGCTACAGCAACTGAATTAAATGCTGATCAAGTCGATGAGCTTTTTGAACTACGTGCCATGCTTGAATCCGATTTACTTGCAAATTCATTACCTAACCTGAGTAATGAAAAGCTTGATGAAGCCACACAATTATTGAAAAAGCTCGATAAAGCCCTAGGCAAAGAAAACGCGGCTAATACTTGGAGTGAGTTAAATTCTGATTATCATAACTGTTTGTATTCAGGTGCTAACCGTCCACAAACTCAAGACTTGGTCAATACTTTAAATAAGAATGCCGATCGCTACATTCGCATGCACTTGCTTTGGGCCGGTGGTATTTCTAAAGCTGAGTCAGAACACAATGAAATATTAGCTTTATGTAAAGCGCGTGATGTCGAAAAGGCAGTTGCTTTATTACAGCAACACATTTTGGGCTCGCGTGATGAAATCAAAGTATTTCTTAATGAACGTGAATCAATTATTAGCGGTTAAATTAGTTAAATAATTTACCGCAGCACTCCTTGATATAAATTTGATATTTGCTTGAATTACTTGATGTATTTTTGAGCAGATATTGACTTTTTTCTGAAAAATCTATAGTATTCCCGCGCCTTCAAGCCCCGAAAGATAACGATTTTCGTTTAGGTTGCCTATCATTAGGCTAATCACGGGTGCTAAATCTAAAGCCAAAGTATTTAAATACAAGCCGATGAAACACTCAGGCTTGTGTTTTTGATGTTTTAATTAACGTAGAGAAAATAATGTTTGAATTACACGCCAGTAAAGCGGCAAATTTGAAGAATGACATGCTGTCGGGTTTAACCGTCGCACTAGCATTAGTACCTGAAGCTGTAGCATTTGCTTTTGTTGCTGGTGTTGAACCTTTAGTGGGTTTATATGCTGCCTTTATGGTGGGTCTAATCACCTCAATATTTGGTGGTCGACCTGGTATGATTTCTGGTGCGACTGGCGCTATGGCTGTTGTTATGGTGAGTTTGGTTGCCATTCATGGTGTTGAATATTTGTTTGCTACTGTGGTGCTCACAGGTGTGCTGCAAATACTGGCGGGGCTATTTAAGCTCGGCAAATTTATTCGCTTAGTGCCACACCCAGTAATGCTAGGTTTTGTTAACGGCTTAGCAATTGTTATTTTCCTTGCGCAATTAGGACAGTTTAAGGTCACTAATGACGCCGGCGTATTAGAATGGATGCAGGGCAGTCAGCTATTTACCATGGCAGGGCTTATCGTGTTAACCATGGCGATTATTCATTTTCTACCGAAATTAACTAAAGCGGTACCGTCTTCATTGGTCGCTATTGTTGTTGTTACTTTATTAGTACAGAGCTTAGATTTAGATGCACGTACAGTGGTTGATTTTGTTCGTGATATGACTAACGACCCAGCTGCTTCTATTGCCGGTGGTTTACCACAATTTAGCATTCCTAACGTGCCATTTAGCTTTGAAACGTTTCAGGTTATCTTACCATTCGCCCTTGTTTTAGCGGCGATTGGCTTAATTGAATCTTTATTAACATTAACGCTGATTGATGAATTAACCGGTACACGCGGTAACGGCAATAAAGAATGTGTTGCCCAAGGCGCTGCAAATACTGTTACTGGCTTTTTCGGCGGTATGGGTGGTTGTGCCATGATTGGTCAATCAATGATCAATGTAAACTCAGGTGGCCGTGGTCGAATGTCAGGTGTTACAGCAGCACTTGCATTGCTTGGTTTCATCTTATTCGCTTCGGGATTAATTGAACAAATACCATTAGCAGCATTGGTTGGTGTTATGTTTATCGTGGTTATTGGCACATTTGAATGGTCAAGCTTCCGTATTTTAGGCAAAGTACCAAAGGCTGATGCCTTTGTGATTATTTTAGTTTCTGGTGTTACTGTTGCCACTGACTTAGCAATTGCGGTAATTGTTGGTGTTATCGTTTCAGCGTTAGTATTTGCTTGGGAACATGCAAAACACGTTATCGTTCATCGCTCAATTGATGAAAACGGCTCAACGGTATATGACGTAACAGGGCCATTATTTTTTGGCTCAATTTCAAATTTCCTTGAGCAATTTGATATCGACGCAGATAGCGATGATGTTATCGTTGAGTTTAAAAATACTCGTGTTGCTGACCATTCTGCGATTGAAGCAATTGATACCTTAGCCGAGCGATATACTACTCGCGGTAAGAAAATACATTTAAAGCATTTGAGCAAAGAATGTACGCAACTGCTAACTAAAGCTGGCAGCTTAGTGGAAATCAATGTTATTGAAGACCCTGATTACCACATTGCTACTGATAAGCTAGGCTAACCTAGCTTAAGCGTATATCCCGATATGATTACATTATTTATTGAGTATTGGTCATATCGGGAAGATATTTTGCAGAAATTGGTTGATAATAATTAGATGCAATTAGAATTTTTTGACGTTCCTAGTCCATGTATTGGTATTTGTCAGTCAGATGACAAAGGTCAATGCTCGGGCTGTTTTCGAACCCGTGAAGAACGTTTAAATTGGGTCTCATTTAATTCTGATGAACGTCAAAAAGTCATTAAACGCTGTCAACAACGCAAAAAACGAAAGTCAGCCCCTGCAAAAATAAAAGTTGCAGAAGTTGAAGTAATAGAAAAACAACCATCATTACTTGATCCGCCAGCTAAAGCTAAAATCAGCAACAGCGGCGATTTTGATTTTGGTGATTTCGAACTTTAGCCTTTAATTCCCCCTCCATTTACCGCAGATAATTGTCTATTCAACGCAATTCAACGCCCGTAGTTAATAGCAGACTTGTTGTTGTTAACATTTCATCATATTGTATGATGCTAATATTGTGTTAATGCGACTAGCCTTAATACAATGACGCACACTGATAATAATAAGCTCATTACCACTTTGTCTGAATAACGAGATGTTTTTCTGCAAGGTATGCAGCAAAACAGGAATATTCTTATGCAAAAGTTTCTCCCATCATTAGTGATGGCAGCCCTTTCTGTGTCTTTAACTGGCTGTTTGCAAAGCGAACAGCAAGACGCGAAAGTACTGATCAATAAAAACCCTTACCCAAGTACCTACCAGGCATTACCTAAACAAAACACCTTAATTAAAAATGCCACGGTATTAACCGGAACAGGCGAGCGTATTGATAATGCTGATGTATTAATGGTTGATGGTAAAATTAGCCAAATTGGAAGCGCACTAACGGCAGTTGATGCTATTGAAATTGATGCACAAGGCAAGTGGATAACGCCGGGGATTATCGATGTGCATTCGCATTTAGGTGTCTACCCAAGCCCGTCGGTTGAGTCTCATTCTGATGGCAATGAAATGTCTTCTCCAAATACCTCTGAAGTGTGGGCGGAACACAGTGTTTGGCCACAAGACCCTGGTTTTGAAGCGGCGCGAGCTGGCGGTATTACAACCTTACAAATACTACCTGGTTCAGCAAACCTCTTTGGTGGCCGCGGCGTAACATTGCGGAATGTACCAAGCCAAACCATGCAGGGAATGAAGTTTCCTGCAGCTCCTTATGGTTTAAAAATGGCTTGTGGTGAAAACCCAAAACGTGTTTATGGTGGTCGTAAAGTTTTACCATCAACTCGTATGGGCAACATGGCCGGCTATCGTATGGCATGGGCAGAAGCGACAGAATATAAACGTGCTTGGGAAAAGTATGATGCAGATTATGCAGCCGGTAAAAACCCTGAAGCTCCAGTTCGTGATATTGAACTTGATACTTTAAAAGGTGTGCTTGACGGTGAAATATTGATCCACAATCATTGTTATAAAGCCGAAGAAATGGCGATGATGATTGATTTAGGTAAAGAATTTAATTACCACTCAGGTACCTTTCATCACGGTATAGAAGCATACAAAATTGCTGATACGTTAGCGGAAAACGGTAACTGTGCTGCTATGTGGCCAGATTGGTGGGGCTTTAAAATGGAAGCTTATGACATGGTGCATGAGAATGTTGCCATTGTTGATGCAGTGAAAAACTCTTGTGCGATCGTGCATTCCGATTCTGCTAATACGATTCAGCGTTTGAACCAAGAAGCCGGTAAAGTGATGTACCGTGCTAATGAAAATGGTTTTGAAATAAAACCTGAATTAGCAATTACTTGGATCACACAAAATGCTGCAAAATCATTAGGTTTAGCGGAAAAAACCGGTAGTTTACAAAAAGGTAAAAATGCTGACGTGGTTATTTGGAATCAAAATCCATTTAGTGTTTATGCTCAAGCAGAGCAAGTATTTGTTGATGGCGCAAAAGTATATGATCGCCATGATGAAAAATACCAAGCGAAAAGCGATTTCCTGTTAGGTCAGAGATAAGGTGAAGAAAATGAAGCATTTAAAATTATTTAAATCATCGCTAATTGCTTTGGCGCTAGCAAGTTCATCAGCCAGTTTTGCACAGAGCATTGCGATTACTAACGCAACGGTGCATACCGTGACTGAACAAGGTGTTTTGAACAATGCCACGGTAATTATTCAAGACGGTAAAGTAACAGCGATAAATCCTGAATCAGTGACAGCAGATACTGTTATTGATGCGGAAGGCAAAATATTAACACCTGGCTTTATTGGCTCAATGAATCAACTAGGTTTAGTCGAAGTGGGCGCTGTATCTAGAAGCCGTGATGCTGGCGATAAAAAAGCTGATATTACTTTTGATGCTAGTTTAGCATTTAATCCTCGTTCAACGGTTATTCCTTATAGCCGTAAAGGTGGAATTACCACTAACGTAGTCGTGCCACGCGGTGGCGAAAGTATGTTTAAAGGACAAACTTTTGTTGCTGATTTATCGGGTGAATTTGATAGTGTTCGCGTTAGTAATAATGCAGTTATTATTGATTTGGGCGCAAAAAGCAAAGGTTCTCGTGCCTTAGACTTACAAAAACTACAGGTTAAGTTTGAAGATGCGACAAAGAAGTTAGCTAAAGCGAAAAAGAAAGCTAAAGACGCGAAAGATAAAAAAGAAGTTAAAGAGCCAAGTCGTGAAGATAAGGTCATTAATGCTTTGTTAGCTGGTGATAAAGCACTGGTTGCTTATGCTGACCGTGCAACTGACCTTTTAGCATTGTTAAAGCTTAAAGAAACTTTTTCATTAGACTTAGTACTTGTAGGTGCCGCTGATTCAATATTAATTGCTGATAAAATTGCACAAGCGAAAGTACCTGTTGTGATGGCTGCATTAGATAATTTACCCGGCAGTTTTGATTCGTTACATGCCTCATTAGAAAATGCTGCTAAATTAACGGCAGCGGGTGTTAATGTAGCATTAACGGTTGATGGTGATACTCATAATCTTTACCAACTGCGCTTTCATGCTGGTAATGCCGTAGCAAATGGTTTGTCTCGTGATGCTGCACTTGCCGCCGTAACAGCTAATGTTGCCGATGCCTTTAACGTTGATAGCGGTAGAATTGCCGTCGGTAAAACAGCTGATTTAGTATTGTGGAGTGCAGACCCATTTGAACTAAGCTCTCACGTTGCTAAAATCTGGATTGGCGGTAAAGAAGTTTCAACGCAAAGTCGACAAGATAAATTACGTGATCGTTATATGCAGCAAAGCAATATGCCTAAGTCTTATTTGAAGTAAAAATTAGCACCTAATAGCTAGCAATTTAGTTTGTTGGTATAACATAATTTAAAAACCACGCTTGTCGTGGTTTTTTTATTTATTACTTCTAGGCTGTTTTTATTAGCCCGTAAGGTGGTAATACATCCTTTACTATGAAAGTGCTTAAGTAAGCTTTTGTACTTTCATCCATCAAAGCTATATTTTAAACTTAGCGACAACGTTATATGTTATCTACTTTATAGGCAAAGTATGTCATCGGAAATATTACGGAAAAATGAATTTGGCACGATTGAATTATTTGCTCTTGGCGACGAAGTTAAAGCATTACGCTTCACACACAGCAAAGGTGAAGGTTCGGTCAGCTTTTACGGTGGTCAGGTATTAACTTGGCAACCTAAAGGCCAACAACCGGTATTCTGGCTGAGTAAAGATAGTAAATATTCAACCACAGCAGCTATTCGTGGTGGTATTCCAATATGCTGGCCATGGTTTGGCGGTGAAGTTAAAGCAGTTGAAGGTAATATTGAACAGGTGAGTAACCATGGTTTTGCTCGACAAAGTCAGTGGCATCTTGATGATATCGAAATATCTCAGTCACAAGTGATTATTACTTTATCATTAAGTGGCAAGCACTTTTCAAAGCACTGGCCAGCAACATTTAAATTATCGCAAAAGTTAGTGTTTTCAGAGCAATTCGAACAAACACTAACCATGACTAATTTATCTGAGCAACCAGTAGAATATACTGGCGCGCTGCACAGCTATTTTTGTATTAGTTCACCAGAAGAAAGTAATATCCCATTACTGGAAAGCATAAAATTTGACGACAAACTTAGCGGTGAAAAGGGTACTTTGGCAAATCTAAATAACTGTGTTGGTCCAATTGATCGTATTTATCATGATAAGCAAAATCAGACGATTATTGACGATGGTTGGCAGAGAGAAATTAATGTTAGCAGTATTAACTGCCAAAAATGGGTGCTGTGGAACCCAGGACAAGCGACAGAATCAATGGCAGATATGCACCAAGGTAGTGAGAATGAATTTGTTTGCTTGGAAGCGGCTAACACTGATTGGCAAACGATTGCTAGTCAAGCGAGTGTTAGTATCAGCCAGAAAGTTACTATCAAAAATCTTTAGCACATAAAGTTATTTGCTGATTTAGTATTGCTAAGTATTGCGATATTCATCTCAATTAACTGCACTAATTAAATATTACACTCTGGTTTCTACCATTGTGTTTTGCTTTATAAAGTGCTTTATCAGCACATGAGATATAGTCTTTTAATGTTTTGTTTTGCAATGGTAATTCACATATACCGAAGCTTACCGTGATACTAAATGACCCGCTGGTGGTTGATATTGGAAATGATATGTTTGCAATTTGCTCTCTTATTCGCTCAATAATTACATGAGCTTGGCTTGCGGTTGTATCAGGAAATAGCATAATAAATTCTTCACCGCCCCAACGACCAATAACATCAATTTGGCGTAAGGTTTGTGATAGTTGATCAGAGATTATCCGCAGTACATCATCGCCCACTAAATGACCATAGGTATCGTTAATTTGCTTGAAATTATCGATATCAGCCAAAACAACCGATAGAGTGGTGTTGTTTTGTACAATATCGTCGAAACGCCAATGAATATGACTACGATTTGGTAATTGGGTTAAAAAATCTGTTTCTGAATCTTGCACTAAACGTGATTTGAAGTAATGCAAAATCCTTAATAATAGAATGAAAAAAATAAAAATAATCAGAAAGAAGATAACAAAGCGACTAACAAAAATTTTCCAATATTCGTTTTGATCAGAAGCGGGCGGAGAAACAATAAACATTCGCCAATTTAGTTCCTGAATCGGCATTTGTGAAATCAATAAGCCCTCTTCAGTGTTATACATAACCTCTGATGATAAATGTGTATCAACGGTATTATTTTGTGTCAGTGATTGGTACCAAGGTAAGTCATTGAGCCTAGTGATGGCATCTTTTCGATGATGGCCTTCTGTTTTCATTATTTTATTAGAAGACAATGTTATGATGTTATTTTGGTCGACAAAGTAGAGTTCAAAGCCAAAGCGTTTACTGTATTCGGCAAACTTAGTGGCAAAATAATTTAAGTCGATACCAATACCTGTAAATCCCAAGAACTCGCCATCATTATTTAAAATTCTGTTATCAAAATACAAATGAGGATCTTCGGCATTACCTATGTCGGTAAATTGATCACCGGGAAGATCTTTAAGGCGGTGGAACCATTCAGCATCTTTACTGCTCAACATAGTTTCTTTAGCATTAGAATCAATCATTAAGTCATGCTTAGCTAAAGCAATAAAGGCTAACATATTATACGATTGGGATATTTTTTCGAGATATGTAACTAGGTATTTTTTGTCGATTTTGTCACTATTTGCATAATCGATAATGAGTTGGTTATTGGCCATGAAATTAGCAACATTTAATGGTCGCAATATTTCACTTGTTATTAAAGAAAATAATGGCGTAATTGCAGAATGTTGTTGTTTGTTGTGACTGTTGATAATTTCTTTAAATGTGAGGTATGACGTCAAAATAACCGTAATGATTGTGACGAAAAATATGATAACTATATAGCGATCGAACTTATTTCCAAACTTCATTAAATATTAACAGTGCCTAGTTTTATGCCTATAGCTTATTTATAGCGCGATTAATCGGCTTAAGCCATGCTTTTATCAAAATATATAGCTGTGGCAGGTATATGAAGGAAAGCAATTCTAATCTACTCTGAGGTATTTATTCAAAAGTGCTTGGGTGAAACTGATTTTTAAATAGAAACCTCGTGGTAGCGTTAAAAATGGCTGACCATGGCGATTAAATGCTTGTGTTTTTGCTTGGCTATTGGCCGCTTTAGGGCGTAATTGAAGCACTTGACCATGTTTACCGTGAATATTCTCAACATTACCTAGCACAATCATATCGGTTAACTCTTGCCAATCTAGCGCTAGAAGTTGCTCTTCTTCAGGTGATGGTGACCAAATAAATGGCGTACCAACTATGCGTTCGGCTATCGGAATTTCACGTTCTGATATAACAGGCACCCATAAAACTCGTGCCATTTTGTTGCGAATATGACTAGTTTGCCATTGCGCACCAACTAAGCCTGTTAATGGCGCAACACAAACAAAAGTGGTTTCTAATGGCTTACCTTGATAATTTATTGGCAGCGATTTTAGCTCTATTCCTAAATGTGGAAAGTCAGGCTCTGGGCGTGACCCCGCGCTGGCACCTAGCATTTGTTCAAGTAATAGTCCTACCCAACCTTTTTCTCGCTTTAAATCTTTTGGCACTCTGATATTAAGCGATGCCGCTATTTCACCTAAAGTCATGCCAGCTAGATTTTGTGCGCGATTAAGTAATTCAGCTTCGTCTTTCGGAATGCTATTCAATGTGATGTCTTCTAAAATAATATTAACGCCATTATCGTGTAATTTTGTCATGGTGGGCAAGCGCATTTTTTACAGCTAAAACTTATCTGCAAAATATATTCCTTAGTGAATGCCAATGTGCTGTTTAATAAAAACAATTATTTCTTCTAATATTTAATTGCCCCAAGGTGCAGAGTATGGAAGAATCAATGACATTATTAATGCTGTCAGGAGTTCCTTTGATAGATGCCGAAGGCTATCGAGCCAACGTCGGCATAGTAATAATCAATGACAGGGGACAAGTATTTTGGGCAAGACGTTTTGGTCAGCATTCTTGGCAATATCCACAAGGTGGTGTTGACGAGGGTGAGTCTGCAGAGCAAACCATGTATCGGGAATTAAATGAAGAAGTCGGTTTAAAACCTGAACATGTTAAAATTGTAGCAACGACTAAACACTGGTTAAGATATAAACTACCAAAAAGGTTAATTAGGCACGAAAGTTTGCCCGTTTGTATCGGTCAAAAGCAGAAATGGTTTTTACTGAAATTAACAGCACCAGAATCAGCGGTTGATTTGTTACATTCAGATCATCCTGAGTTTGATGATTGGCGCTGGGTTTCGTACTGGTATCCGGTAAGGCAAGTAGTTTCGTTTAAGCGTGAAGTATATCGTAAAGTGATGAAAGAATTTGCCATAGCAGCAATGCCTAGCTATCGTCCTGAACGTCGTCGCCGCCGAGCTTAAACCATGTTCACCTTAGATTATTATTATGTAATGTAAATAGCTCACTTCGGTGAGCTATTTAGTTTTAACGCTTTAAAATTAGTCGCTCTGTAATGAACATGGATGGCATAACAGATAGCGTTAGCTTTTTACTCAGTAATTTTTATTTAACGTTAAACTGCTATAAATCTATTTTGCGTTGAATTTACACATAGCTTAATTACAAAAAAGTTTAATTATAGGGATTATAATGCTTACTACTCTACGTCGAATTGTGCTCGAATTTAGCCAAGCAGCAGAGCTTGATCCCGCTCTGTTACGTTTAGTGGTGCAAGTTAAAAAGGCCTTGTCTTCTCAGTGTTGCTCGGTCTACTTCGCTGATCATAACAAACAACACTTTCTGCTGATGGCATCAGATGGCTTAGCTGAAGATGCTTTTGGTCGTACAAGCATTGGATTTACTGAGGGCTTAGTCGGCTTAGTCGGTCAACGTGAAGAACCAATAAATATTGCCAATGCTCAACAACACCCTGACTTTATTCATGCGCCAGAAGTCGAAGAAGACAAATATAAAGCTTTTCTAGGCACCCCGATTATTCATCAACGTAAAGTGCTCGGCATATTGACTGTGCAACAAGAACAAGCACGATTTTTCACTGAAAATGAAGAAGCGTTTCTTGTTACCTTATCTGCTCAATTAGCCGCTGCCATGGCGAGTATCGAAGCACAAGGCTTGATGGGCATATATGATAATAGTCAAAGTGTCGTTAAAACTCATAAAGGTATTGGCGGCGCGCCCGGTGTTGCTATTGGTGAAATGGTGGTTGTTCACCCAACGGCTGATCTATCAACTATTGCGGTCGCAAAAGAAGAAAATACTGACCAACAACTAATTCGGTTTAACGAAGCAGTGCAAAGCACATTGGTTGATTTCACCGCAATGGGCAAAAAGTTAAAAACAATAACCTCTGATAGTAGTTTAGATATTTTTGAAGTTTATAAACAACTGCTTGAAAGTGACAATTTTAAAAGCGAAGTATTGAATAAAATTCAGCAAGGCTGGAATGCTGAAAGTGCTTTAAAACTTATTGTAGATGGTTATGTCATTAAATTTGAAGCACTAGATGATGATTATATACGCGAACGAGCTTCTGATATTAAGGATCTAGGTAATCGCTTATTAGAGAACCTTCAAAACTTAAAAATACATGAGCAAAAACTACCAGAAAAATTTGTGCTAGTGGCTGAAGATGTCACTGCATCTATGATTGCAGATTATCAACATCAAGGTTTACTGGGTATAGTTTCATTAAGTGGCTCAAATAATTCTCATGCCGCCATTTTGGCCAAGGCGCTAAATATCCCTGCCATTATGGGCATAGAATACCTAGCCATTCGTCAACTACATCGAAAAGAAGTCATATTAGACGGTTACTCATGTCAATTACATGTTACGCCAAATGACGCTTTAGTTAATGAATATCAGCATATTTTATTGGCAGAAACAGAGTTACAAGCACAGGTCAATAAAGTAGCGCATTTACCGGCATCGACACTTGATGGACATAAAGTGAGTTTATTAGTCAACAGTGGCTTATCATCAGGTTTTGAATTCTCGCATAATGTTGGTGCTGAAGGTGTTGGTCTTTATCGCACTGAAATCCCTTTCATGAATCGCAGTTGCTTTCCTTCTGAATTAGAGCAAACCGCATTGTATCGGCAAGTGCTTGAGTCATTTCCAAATCTACCTGTCACTATGCGGACTTTGGATGTTGGCGGTGACAAGTCATTACCTTATTTCCCTATTATCGAAGCTAATCCATTTTTAGGTTGGCGTGGAATTCGGATCACACTTGATCATCCAGAAATATTTTTAGTACAGATACGAGCGATGATAAAGGCAAATATTGGCCTTGATAATTTAGCTATTATGCTGCCAATGATTTCTAGTATTAGTGAGGTTGATGACGCAATAAGGCTGATTAACCAAGCATACTTTGAATTACGAACAGAACTATCAATTACTGACACCAACAAATTAGTAAAACCGAAGATTGGCGTTATGGTGGAAGTTCCTAGTATCATTTTTCAATTAGAAGACTTAGCCGATAAAGTCGACTTTTTCTCGGTTGGCAGTAATGATCTTACCCAGTATTTATTAGCGGTTGATCGCAATAATACCCGTGTTGCCAATTTATATGACTTTTATCATCCTGCGGTTTTGCGGGCGTTGAATTATATTGCTCAAAAAAGCACAACACGCAATATACCATTAAGCATTTGTGGTGAGTTGGCAAATGAACCAACAGGGGCTTTATTGCTGATGGCGATGGGGTACAAAAATTTGAGCATGAGTGCACATAGCCTGGCTAAAGTGAAGTGGGTGATACGCCATGTTGAATTTAGTTTGCTAGAAGCCATATTGGCAAAAGTGTTAACCTTGACCAATGCCAGTAAAGTGCACAGATATATGCACGAACAGCTTGTTCAACTAGGTTTAGCAGACTTTGTTCATGTTAGGCATTAAGTGTTAGGTGTTAATGTCTATGATATGCTGAACATTCAATTTCTGGACTTTTTGTTGTGGTAAATTAATACGTGTCAATGCTATTAAGTGTGTTTTTAGCCTGTGCTCTATTGGGCGCAATTGTCGGTTTTTTTGCCGGATTATTAGGTATTGGCGGTGGGCTAATTATTGTTCCCGTGCTGGTCTATTTACTGCCTTTTTTTGGTGTCGCTGCTGAATTAGCCTTCCCTATGGCGCTAGCAACCTCGCTTGCCTCCATTATGTTTACTTCCTCTTCAGCAGCTTTTGCTCATCATAAAAATGGCAATATTCCGTGGGATATCGCTAAACGAATAGGTATTACCGTTGCCATTGGCGCTATGTTAGGGGCAATAATTGCAGGTATGTTAACACTTGATGCCTTAACATTGTTTTTTGCTTGTGCCGTATTTTCGTTAGCCGTTTATATGTTCTTATCGATAAAAATAGAACGAAGCATTGCACTACCTGCAAACTGGATATTGCAAATTATTGGCTTATTTACTGGTATTATCGCCAGTTTAATGGGGATTGCTGGCGGCGCAATATTAGTTCCTATTTTAATGTATTGCTCATTCCCTATGCGTCAAGCGATTGGAGTTGCCACTGCAAGCGGCATTGTAGTCGCGTTATTTGGCGCACTAGGCTATGTATTAATTGCACCGGAGCAATCTTTACTACCAGATTGGAGCTTCGGTTATATTTACCTACCGGCATTATTAGGCATTGTATTAACATCATCTTTATTTGCACCAATAGGTGTTAAAGTTGGGAGTTCACTGCCGATCCCATATTTAAAAAAGGGCTTCGCAGTATTTTTGATGTTAGTTGCCTTAAAAATGATGTTTTAAATACCTTGAAAGCTGAACAGCCTTTAAGCGGTTTAAATTAAATTACTTAATACAAGCTAAATTCTTTAAGAAATTTTTGCCTAGTTGCTAATAATTAGGCATAATTTTTCTGTTATAATAATGCCGTTAAATCATTAGCAATAAACTAAAATTACCAATGATTTAAGTATTAATTCCTCCCTGTTTTATTGATTTTAAAGGAAAGCCTAGTGAAAGCATATCTTGACTTAATGCGCCATGTGAGAGACGAAGGGGTTGAAAAATCTGATCGTACTGGTACTGGCACTAAAAGTATTTTTGGTCATCAAATGCGTTTTGATCTCGCGAAAGGGTTTCCCTTAGTGACGACGAAGAAATGTCACCTTAAGTCTATTATTCATGAGCTATTGTGGTTTATTAAAGGTGAATCCAATATTGGCTATTTGAAAGATAATGGCGTAAAAATTTGGGATGCTTGGGCGACAGAAGAGGGCGAATTAGGTCCTGTTTATGGAGTACAATGGCGTAGTTGGCCCGCTGAAAATGGCGAAACTATTGACCAATTGGCACAGTTAATTGAAGACTTGAAGCACAACCCTGATTCTCGCCGTCATATTATTACTGCCTGGAATCCGGCATTATTACCCGACACTTCAATAAGCCCTGACGCAAATGCGGCATTAGGCAAGCAAGCACTGCCACCGTGTCATACCTTATTTCAGTTTTATGTTTTGAACGGTAAGTTGAGCTGTCAATTGTATCAACGCAGTGCAGATATCTTTTTAGGCGTGCCATTTAATATTGCGAGCTATGCCTTGTTTACTATGATGATTGCGCAAGTTTGCGATTTAGAGTTGGGTGATTTTGTCCATACTTTTGGCGATGCACATTTATACTTAAATCACCTTGAACAAGTTGAAGAGCAATTATCTCGTGAACCACTAGCGTTACCGACAATGTGGATGAACCCAGAGGTTAAAAGTATTTTTGATTTTACTTTTGAAGACTTTGAGTTACAGAACTATCAATCTCACCCACATATTAAAGCGCCAATTTCAGTTTAAGCATTCTGGTTTTTCTTTTGAGATAAAGTAAAACTTAAACTCAAAATTAAACAATAAAAAAGCCTAGCAACTTCATTGCTAGGCTTTTCTTTAGTCATTTCAATAAAGATAAATTAACAAGCTATTAATGCAAAAGTCTTGTTCTGATTGTGGCGTCAATTTGTTTTAACTCTTTCAAAGCAAGTTCACGATTTTCCGCTTCAATGTCAATTACTACGTAACCTATCTGATCTGCTGTTTGTAGGTATTGTGCGGCAATATTAATATTGTGCTGAGCAAATGCTTGGTTAATTTGCGTTAATACACCTGGCTGATTGCGATGAATATGTAATAATCTGCTGGTTCCCGTATGCTCTGGAAGCGACACTTCAGGGAAGTTGACGGCAGATAGAGTTGAGCCGTTATCAGAGTATTTAGCAAGCTTACTTGCTACTTCAAGGCCAATATTTTCTTGTGCTTCTTTAGTGCTACCGCCAATATGAGGCGTCAAAATAACGTTATCAAATTCACGTAATGGGCTGATAAACTCTTCGTCATTGCCTTTTGGCTCAGTAGGGAATACATCAATGGCGGCGCCAGCGACTTTCTTATTGGCTAGTGCTTCAGACAAAGCATCAATATCAACAACAGTGCCTCGCGATGCATTAATAAAAATAACACCATTCTTCATTACTTCAAATTCAGCAGCACCCATCATATTTTTAGTTTGTGGTGTTTCAGGTACGTGCAGGCTAATAACATCGGCTTCTTTTAGAAGCGCAGTCATCGTAGGCGCTTGGCTTGCGTTACCTAAAGGAAGTTTAGTTTCGATATCATAAAATCGTACTTTCATTCCTAAAGTTTCAGCCAAAATACCTAACTGCATTCCAATATGGCCATAACCAATGATACCGAGAGTTTTCCCTCGGGCTTCTACAGAGCCAACAGCTGATTTATTCCAAACACCACGATGGGCTTGGGCACTTTTTTCTGGAATACCGCGCAGTAAAAGTAAGGTCTCACCTAGAACTAACTCAGCAACAGAGCGAGTGTTTGAAAATGGTGCGTTAAAAACAGGAATACCGAAAGATTGGGCTGCAGCTTTATCGACTTGGTTAGTACCGATACAGAAACAACCAATAGCAACTAACTTTTTAGCATGGCTTAATACGTTTTTATTTAAGTCTGTACGAGAACGAATACCGATAAAGTGAACATCGGCAATCTTTTTAGTCAGCTCTGCTTCTGAAAGTGAGGTTTTAAGGTATTCAATATTGGAATAGCCTTTGGCTTTCAACTCTTCTAATGCGCTCTGGTGAACGCCTTCTAGAAGTAATATCTTAATTTTTTCTTTCGCTAGTGAATTGTTGCTCATGATAGTTTAACTTCTCTCGATCAAACATTAATACAATGTTAATTTTAGATGGCTAGATTTCTAAACTATCATATAGTGTATAAACTCTAAAGGGTTATTTTATAATTTTTGCACCTTCATTAGTGCCGATAATTAATACGTTTGCCGCTCGATTAGCGAACAAGCCGTTAGTCACAACTCCTACGATGGCGTTGATGCTATTTTCAAGTGCGATTGGGTCAACTATTTCTAAGTTATGAACATCAAGAATGACGTTGCCGTTATCGGTTACAACGCCTGTACGATATGAAGGGTCACCGCCTAATTTAACTAATTCTCTGGCGACATAGCTACGTGCCATCGGGATAACTTCTACTGGCAATGGGTAGCGACCTAACACCGGAACTTGTTTGGTATCGTCAGCGATACACACAAAGGTTTTTGCAACGGCAGCGACAATTTTTTCTCTGGTAAGGGCTGCACCGCCACCTTTTATCATATGCATATGTGCATTGACTTCGTCAGCGCCATCAACATAAACATCAATACCATCAACATTGTTTAAGTCAAATACTTCTATTCCGTAAGACTTTAAGCGCTGTGTTGACGCTTCAGAACTAGATACAGCACCGACAATTTTATCCTTAATGGTCGCTAATGCATCGATAAAATGATTAACCGTCGAACCTGTACCTACACCAACAATAGTGTCAGCTTCAACATAATCTAAGGCTTTAATTGCCGCGGCTTTTTTCATTTCATCTTGAGTCATAACGAACCTTATTTAAAAGTATTATTGAAAATAGTATTAAAAAACAGTATTGCCATATTATAGCAATAGCGTTTCATCGATGTCATAGCAAATTATTGCTTTGAGTGAGTTAAGTTTGCTCAGGCAAGTATAAGCTAGTTAAATATATGTTGCTGACTGGGTGTAAACACTTCGGGTAATGGGATATCCCAGCTTTCAGAAGGAAGAGAGTCAACTTGCTGGCAATTATGTGCAATACCTAGAGGGTAGGGCTTTGCATTCTTGTTGGTTTGATAATCTTTATACCAAGAACTCAAGGTTCGATCATAAAAACCACCTCCCATGCCTAAACGAGCCCCTGTTTTGTCAAATGCGACTAGTGGTGTACAAATAATATCTAACTGTGTAGGTAAAATAAGATCTCTAATATCCAGTTTGGGTTCACTTATACCGTATTTGTTTTTGGTTAGCTGAGTATGCGGGGTATATTTTAAGAAAAGCAAGTGGCCTTTACTGAAGGGGTGGATAACAGGTAGGTATACACTTTTGCCTTGCTGCCAGCACCAATCAATTAAGGGCTGAGTACTAAGTTCACCATCATTAGATAAGTATATTGCTACGTGCTGAGCTTGTTTGATTCTAGCGCTATTTGAAAAATGTTGCAGCAATGCTAACGCTGAACTCCTTTGTTGTTCTCGCGTTAACTCAAATCGTTTTTTTCTGATATGTTGACGAATTTCGGCTCTATTTGACGTTTTCATACCATTGACCTGTGAGATAGAAGGGATAGCTAAAAGTACACAATACATTACTTAAATTAAGCGATTCCAGTTATAGCAAAATTGGCAAGTTAAGGCGAGAAAATCAAAGCTTAATCATGTTAGCTTTTGATTGTTTTAAGGTAATAAAAAACGAGTAATAACAAAAGTCATTACTCGTTTTATTTGTCTAAAGTTTACTAACTTAGTCGTAAACTTTAAGCCGTATTATTGTTTCTCAGAAATACCTTCGTGAGTACCTGTAACACCCATCTCTTCTTCTAGCTTAGCTTCAAGGTCATGGCTTTCATCACCTTCAGCGCCGTGCATCCATTCAACAAGTTTGTTAGCAGATAAGAATATGATCAATGCAGTGATTAATGCGCCAATACCAACACCTAAGAAGATATTTCCAGCATTAGCAACTTGTTCTTCACCTTCACCAACAAATTGACCAATAAAGGCAGCAAGTTTGTTTGATAAAGCAGTAAAGAAGAACCACACACCCATTAATAATGAAGTGAACTTAACCGGAGCTAATTTTGATACTAATGACAAGCCAATTGGTGACAAACATAGTTCACCTAAGGTATGGAAAAGGTAAGCAAATACTAAAAATAACATGCTTACTTTAATGGTAACGTCGCCGCCTTGAACCATAGTAGCCCAAACCATAACAAAGAAACCTAATGCTAAAAATACCATTGCTAAAGCAAATTTAACTGGAGATGTTGGCTCTTTGCTACCCATTTTAACCCAAACAGAAGCGATTACAGGTGCAAGCATAATAATGAACATAGCATTTAAAGATTGGAACCAAGTTGCCGGTACTTCAAAACCCATGATATTACGATCGGTAAATTGTGAAGCGTAGATATTGAATAAGCCACCAGCTTGTTCAAAACCTGCCCAGAAAATTACTGAGAAAACACTCATGATCAAAATAACTTTAGTACGGTCTTTTTCTTCTTTTGATAAAGCACGTGTTTTTAAATCGTCTTGAGCTGCTTTAATCTTATGAGCAGACGGAGTAACACCAATATCACCTAAGTAGCTTTTTGCTAATGTTAGCTGAAGTGCTAAACCAATTAACATACCACAACCTGCCGCGATGAAACCGTAATGCCAGTTAACTTCTTCGCCTAAATAACCAACAATTAATGGTGATAAGAAAGCACCTAAGTTGATACCCATGTAGAATATTGTAAAGGCAGCGTCACGACGGTGGTCACCGTCTTCATATAATTCACCTACAAGGCTAGATACGTTAGCTTTAAATAAACCGTTACCACAACAAATTAAGAATAAGCCGATATAGAAGACATTTTCTTCCATACCTACGATCATTGTTTTAGGGATACCTAAAACGAAATAACCTGCAGAAAATAGAATACCACCATAGATAATTGCTCTACGTTGACCGATAAAGTTATCGGCTAACCAACCACCAATCATCGGCGTTAAGTATACGGCCATGGTAAAAGTACCATATAAACCAAGTGCTTCACCTGTTGTCCAGCCAAAACCACCGTCTTCAACGGTTGCTACCAAATAAAGTACCAATAAGGCACGCATGCCGTAGTAGCCGAATCTTTCCCACATTTCTGTACCGAAAAGGAGAAAGAGCCCCTTCGGATGTCCTAGTAATGTGCCTGATGTAGGTTTAGTCATTTAAGTTTCCTTTAAAAGATGCTCGAGGTCATAATTGTTATTATTGGTTGATTGCATTCACAATGAAATGCACTAATTTACCGAGCAATATTGTATAAAATAGGTTAGTCAGCCCGTTTTATACCTTTGCTGGCATAGAAAGGCAAGTCCGAGTAGTTAATCTCTAATGAATGTTCAAGTAATTGCTTACTTTTTGTTGTTTTCTATCATGGTTTCGCAAAATAAGGTAAATTAAAAATGTAAATTAAAAGTGTAAATTAAAAGTTACTTTAATCACTATTAACTAACTGGTAGACTCCACGCAGCTAAGCGTTTTATCTTGGTTTTTAGGTAAAACAATTTTATGTATACAGGAATAAATACGCGCAAATGAATTACTTTACTCGGCACATAGCTACTCTCCTGCTTCTTCTTGCATTTTCATTTAGTGCTTCTTCGGCGCAAATTAGTCAACAACAAATTGAGCAATTTAAAAGCTTACCTAAAGCACAACAACAAGCTTTGGCAAAAAGTATGGGCGTTGATTTAAATGCCGTTATGGGACAAATATCAGGCTCAAGTTCACCAACGCAGTTATCAACTACTCCTGTAACGCCGCGTGAAAATGTTGCTACTGACTCAGCTAACCAAGGTCAAGAAGTGCCGTCATTTGAGTCTGATGAACAGTTATTTAAACCTTTGGAACGTTTCGGTATTGACGTATTTTCAAATTCTCCAAGTACATTTACTCCCACCATGGATATCGCAATACCGGAACACTATGTTTTAGGCGTAGGCGATCAACTTTCAATTCAAATATATGGTAAAGAAAATAACGAATATGTACTGCCAATTACCCGTGAGGGTACCGTTCTGATCCCTAATGTTGGGCCAATAAAAATTGCTGGCCTAGCATTTTCAGAAATGAAGTCTTTTCTTGTTGAAAGAATTCAGCAACGTATTATTGGTGTTAACGCCGTGGTGAGTTTGGCTGAATTACGTTCTATGCGTGTATTTGTGCTAGGAGATGCGTATAAACCTGGCCCTTATACTTTAAGTTCGCTGTCATCTGTTACTCATGCAATATTCGCCTCTGGTGGCATCAGTGATATTGGTTCGTTGCGAAATATTCAAATCAAGCGTGCTGGAAAATTAATACAAAAAGTTGATTTATATGAGCTGCTAATAAATGGTGACTCGTCAAATGATATTCTTTTACAGTCAGGCGATGTTGTTTTTATTCCAACGCAGGGGGAAACGGTTTCAATATTAGGGGAGGTTCGCCGTCCAGCTATTTATGAATTGCAAAAAGGTGACGATTTTAATCGTGTATTAGAAATGGCCGGTGGTTTTCTACCATCAGCATTTCCACAGTCAACCATGGTTGAACGATACAATGTCAGTAGTTTACGTAGTATTTTGAATGTTGATTTAACTCAGCAAAAAGCACTTGCGCAAAAAGTAAAAAATGGTGATTACATTCGAGTATTAAAAAGCTCTGGTATGTATGAAAAGTCAATTACTGTTATTGGTGCGGTTACTCGTCCGGGAAAATATCAATGGCAAGAAGGAATTAAGGTTACGCATTTATTACCTAACTTGGACTCCCATATTTTGGAAAATGCCGATTTAAATTACGGTTTGGTTATAAGACAAGTTGATAAAGCAAGAAATATTGAAGTGTTGCAATTCAATCTAGCTAAAGCGCTAGAAAACTCAAGCTCTATCGATAACCTTGAACTTGCTCCCAGCGATAAAGTTTTAATATTTTCTAATGTTAGTAAACATATCGACGAAAAAATCTCACTAGACGAATTAGCTTATACCCAAGAACAACTATTTGCGAAAGAGCGCGAGTTTGCGAAAAGCTTATATGAAGAAAAAACGTTTTGGAATAAGTACGGTGGTAACTCGTCAAAACCTTCGTTGAATGCACAAGCAAATGAATATGAAAATATTGTTTCACAATCTTTGGTGCAAATTACCAGTGATAAGGCTAACGAAGACATTGAACTTCGTGAAATGGCATTGTTCTCTCGCCACCGCTTGTTAGCGCCAGTATTGAGAAAGCTACGTCAGCAAGGCGCGTCTGGGCAATCTATTCAGTTAATTGAAGTTGATGGGCAAGTTAAATTTCCGGGTATTTACCCATTGGCTAAAAATGCAAAAGTGAGTGATGTTATTGCAGCCGCTGGTGGCGTTAATGAATCAGCTTATTTGGCACGTGCCGATGTGACACGTAATCAATTTAATGACGACGGTGCAAGTAAAATATCGTTGAGTGTTGATTTAGGTTTGGCACTTTCTGGGAATGAAAGCTTCAATATTGCGCTAAAAAGTAAAGACCGTTTGAATATTCATAAAATACCCGCATGGAGTGAAAACCATGTTGTTGAACTACGTGGCGAGTTTGTTTTTCCTGGTAAATATACCATTAGCCGCGGTGAAACTTTAGAAGATTTAATTGTTAAGGCTGGTGGTTTAACAGAGTATGCGCATCCTGATGGTTCGGTGTTTACCCGTGAAAAGCTGCAAGAATTAGAACAACAAAATTTAATAAAACTTGCCGGTGACTTACGTATAGAGATGGCGTCAAAGTCTTTAACTGAACAGGGGACTGCAGCATCTTATGATGATGCGCAGAAGCTACTTGCTGATATCACTGAACTTGAGCCTGTTGGCCGTTTAGTTATTGATCTACCGGAAATTCTCACCGCGAAAAGTGAGCAAGTGTTGCTTGAAGACGGCGATGTACTTTATGTTCCGACTAAGAAAAATTCGGTTAATGTTATTGGGCAGGTACAAGTTGGTTCTTCGCATTTATACAATGCTTCAAAGACAGCGGAAGACTATATTGCGCAAAGTGGCGGTGTTAAAAAGCGCGCAGATGAAGAGCGCATTTATGTCATATCAGCTAGCGGTAGCATAAAAATGATTGAAGAAAGCAACTGGTTTTCAGGCACTGCTGACACGTCGTTAAAACCAGGCGATACTATTGTTGTGCCGCTTGACTCTGAATACATGAATGACTTAACGTTATGGTCAACAGCGACGCAAATTATTTATAATGCTGCAGTAGCAGTTGCGGCAATTAACGGTATTTAGCTTTATTAATAATTGAAATAAAATCTTGAAATAATGGAATGAAAAAATGTTAAACAGTTTAAGTGATGCAAAGATAGCGATCATTGGTTTAGGGTATGTTGGCCTGCCACTTGCCGTCGAATTTGGTAAAAAATTTGAAACATTAGGGTTTGATATTAACCAAGCACGTATTGAAGAATTGAAAAACGGTACAGACAACACATTGGAAGTCAGTGACGAAGAGCTTGCAGAAACGAAAGATTTAAGTTTTTCATGTACGGTTAAAGAGTTGAAAAGCGCAAATGTTTATATCGTTACTGTGCCAACACCTATTGATGAGCATAAGCAGCCTGACTTAACACCGTTGGTTAAAGCTAGCGAAATGCTTGGTAAGGTAGTTAGTAAAGGCGATATTATTATATATGAGTCAACAGTATACCCAGGGGCAACGGAAGAAACATGCATTCCAGCAGTAGAGAAAGTATCTGGTTTAGTGTTTAACCAAGACTTTTACGCTGGTTATTCACCTGAACGCATAAACCCGGGGGATAAAGAACATCGCGTAACAAATATCTTAAAAGTTACATCAGGCTCAACACCTGAAATTGCGACAATTGTTGACGACTTATATCGCTCTATTATTATTGCTGGCACTCATAAAGCTAGCTCTATTAAGGTTGCTGAAGCTGCTAAAGTTATTGAAAATACGCAACGAGATGTCAATATCGCCCTAATTAATGAGCTATCTATTATTTTTAATAAACTTAATATTGATACCTTAGAAGTGCTAGAAGCTGCTGGTACTAAATGGAACTTTTTACCGTTTCGTCCGGGGTTAGTTGGCGGCCATTGTATCGGTGTTGATCCATACTATTTAACGCATAAAGCCCAGTCTGTTGGCTACCATCCTGAAATGATATTAGCAGGTCGCCGTTTAAATGACGGTATGGGCGCATACGTAGTTTCACAATTAGTAAAAAATATGCTGCACAAACGTATTCAAGTTGAAGGTGCAAATGTATTAGTGATGGGCTTAACCTTTAAAGAAAACTGCCCAGACCTTCGTAACACCAAAATTGTTGATGTTGTCAGTGAGCTAAAAGAATACAACATGAATGTTGATATTACTGACCCTTGGTGCTCAAGTGAAGAAGCTGAGCATGAATATGGTTTGAGCTTAATTTCTGAGCCCAAACTCGCTAGCTATGATGCGATTATTTTAGCTGTTTCACATAATGAATTTAAAGAATTAGGCGTTGAACAGATCCGAGCTATGGGTAAAGAAAGTCATGTTCTATATGACTTAAAATATGTGCTACCGAAAGATTCTGTAGATATGCGTTTGTAATTAACACATTGTCAGTTTTTTAATTTAATTTAGTGGATGAAAAATGTCTCGTTACGATGAAATAAAAGAAAAATTAGTTAAGTCACCTAAAATTTGGCTTGTTACAGGTGTCGCAGGCTTTATTGGTTCAAATCTGTTAGAAACCTTATTACTCTTAAATCAAAAGGTTGTTGGGCTCGATAATTTTGCGACTGGTCATCAACATAATTTAGATGAAGTTGAGTCAGAGGTTAGTACTGAGCAATGGCAAAACTTTAGCTTTATTCAAGGTGATATTCGAAATATTGAAGATTGTCAAAAAGCGATAAACTTGCTCGGTGTGAGTATAGATTATGTATTACACCAAGCAGCACTAGGCTCAGTACCGCGTTCTATTGCCGATCCGATATTGACGAACTCAGCAAATATCACGGGCTTCGTTAATATGCTGACAGCTGCAAAAGAAGCGAAAGTGAAAACTTTTGTTTATGCGGCATCTAGCTCTACATATGGCGATCATCCTGCTTTACCTAAGGTTGAAGATAATATTGGTAAGCCATTATCACCTTATGCTGTGACTAAATATGTTAACGAACTTTATGCCGATGTATTCCACAAAACATATGGATTAAATTCAACGGGATTACGTTACTTTAATGTGTTTGGCAAGCGCCAAGAGCCTAATGGGGCATATGCAGCAGTAATACCTAAGTGGACGGCATCAATGATTGAAAATCAAGATTTATTCATTAACGGAGATGGCGAAACTAGTCGAGATTTTTGCTTTATTGAAAATGCAGTACAAGCAAATATTTTGGCTGCTACGGCAGGTGATGCAGGGAAAAATCAAGTTTATAATGTAGCTCTTGGAGATAGAACCACATTAAATGAATTGTTTTCTAGCTTAGCATCAGCCCTTAATAGCAATGATGTTAAGTACACTAAAGATTCAATATATCGCGAATTTAGAGCTGGAGATGTTCGCCATTCACAAGCCGATATTTCAAAAGCGAAAGAACTACTTGGCTACGAGCCTGAATTTAGAATTCAACAGGGTATAAATAAAGCTATGCCTTGGTATATTAAGTTTTTGACAAAGTAGCGTAATTCACCTACAATCTCGCGCTCTTAATAAAGCATTTGTTCTAATTTATTTATGATGAGTGCTTTTATGTTCCTTTATACGGATGTATTGGAAAGCTTATGTTTTAATATTGCTGACTAGTTATCTAATAGTGGGACGATATGTTCTTGTAAAATTATTAGAAGTTATTTAAATGAAGTCTTCAATTGCTATAATTACAATCACCTCTTTTCTTTTTATTATTGCTTCTAATAGTTATTCAGCAGAAATAAGTCAAGCTCAAATAGAGCAATTTAAGCAACTCCCACCAAGCCAACAACAAGCACTTGCAAAGAGTATGGGAGTTGATCTTGCTAATTTAGATGCTTTAACAAAATCGACCAATAGTAAACCGGCTTTCCCTTCATTGAATGAGCTGGTTCCCGCACGTAATGTTCAGCCTTCGTCAAACTTTGAATCTCAAGCAGGCTCTAAAGATGATCATAATTTTAATTATGACACTAAAAATGAACGTGATTTGGCTGTTTCAGAACAAAAAACACAGGAACTAGATGCACTTCAGTTCACCTCAAGAACGACACCTACAGCTTTAGAACCTTTCGGTTATAGCCTTTTTGCTGGCGAACCAACAACATTTGCTCCAGTGTCCGATGTGCCAATTCCTTCTGACTATGTTTTAGGCCCCGGGGATACTTTATCGATTCAACTCTACGGAAAAGAAACGGTTAGCCTTAACCTGACACTTAATCGCCAAGGTAATATTGATATTCCTAAACTAGGACCGATAAATGTTGCAGGTCAAAGTTTTAGTGAAGCTAAAAGCTTAATTACTAGTATTATTAAAGAACGAAAAATTGGTGTTAAAAGTAGCATCTCTATGGGAGAGCTGCGTTCTATTCGTGTATTTGTACTTGGTGAAGCGTACCGTGCCGCGTCATACACCTTAAGCTCATTGTCGACAGTGACACAAGCATTATATGCCGCTGGTGGCGTAAATAGCATTGGTTCATTACGCAATATTCAAGTGAAACGTCGTGGTAAAATTGTTGCAGAATTAGATTTATATCAGCTGCTTTTACAAGGCGATACCTCTGGTGATATCAACTTAATGGCAGGGGATGTTGTTTTTATTCCTACCGTTGGAGTAACTGTTGGTGTAAAAGGAGAAGTAAGTCGACCGGCTATATATGAGTTGAAAAACGAGCAAAGTATAGGTGAAGTTATAAGTTTAGCTGGTGGCGCCAAAGCCACAGCTTTTGAGCAAATAGGTAAAATAGCTCGCATTAATAAAAGTGGTTTACGCTCAGTTATTACCGTCAATTTAGTTACTGAGAAAAATAAAGCAATTAGTAATGGTGATACAATTGAAGTTGCATCTGTATTATCTACTCTAGAGCAAAGTATTACGGTAAGAGGTCATGTCCAGCGCCCAGGTATCTACGGCTGGCATAAAAATATTAAATTAAGTGATATTCTTCATAGTATTAATGACTTTAAGGCGCAACCCGACCTTGAATATATATTAATTACACGTAAAAACCCTATTTCAGGTCAGCTAACAAGTTACAGTGTTAATTTTTCAACTTATATTGAGGATGATGACAAAAATTCAGACTTTACACTCAATGCTGAAGATACTATCTACGTATTTAATAAACAGAAAAACCGAAGTGAAAGTTTATCTCCTTTACTGGATATTTTTAAAGCACAAACGAAGCTGGCTGATTTTGCGAGTATTGTTACTATTAAAGGTGCAGTGCGTAACCCTGGCGACTACCCTTTGACTGAAAATGCAACGGTGTATGATTTGCTTAATGCTGCGATGGGCTATACGGAAAACTCAGAGTTGAAATACGCATTACTTGCGAGAAAAGACAAGCAACTGAATACCCATGTTTCTTATATTGATTTGACGAATGATGCAGCAAAGAGTTTTACCCTTCTCCCTCTTGATCGCTTGTTTTTATTTGATCGTAATAAAGCGAGAACTGAAATATTGGCTGACTTGATTGAGGAGTTACGGCAACAGGCAGATAAATCGAAATCTCAAAATATCGTGACTATTTCTGGCGATGTGCACTTTGCTGGTGAATATCCTTACGTAATCAATATGACAAGTCGTGAGTTAATTAACTTAGCTGGTGGACTAAAGGAATCAAGTTACTTAATAAATGCTGACTTAGTGCGCTTTAGTCATGACGGTGTAAAAAGTGCGAAAACAAGTCATCAAAATATCAATTTAACAGACGACTTTTTACTTAAATCTCTTGATACCTTGCATATAAAACGAATTCCTGACTGGCAAGAAAAACGTTCAATTACCCTTGCTGGAGAAGTGGTGTTTCCAGGCACGTATGTATTGCAGAAAGGTGAAACTCTTGTCAATGTCATTAAGCGAGCCGGTGGATTAACATCGGAAGCTGATGCCTCCGCAGCTATATTTACCCGAGAAGCACTAAAACGCCAAGAAGCCGAAAAAATAGCGCATTTACAAGAACAGTTAGAAAGTGAAACTGCTCAAATTAGCTTAACAGATGAAGAAAGCGTAAATAAAGGGGATTTAGCTGAATCTACTGACTTATTAAAAAAATTAAGTGTTGCTGAAGCTGTTGGCCGCTTGGTAATCGATTTACCTTATTTATTAGCAAATGAAAATTCTAATGACATTCGCTTAGACAGTGGCGACGCTTTATATATTCCTAAAAGTAGAGAATCGATTAGTGTTATCGGTGAAGTACAGTATGCGACCTCCCATTTATATAAAACAGGCTTAGATTTAGAAGATTATATTGAGCGTTCTGGCGGTTTGAAAACACGATCGGATCAAGAGCGTATTTATATTATAAAAGCTGATGGCTCTGTAAGACTAGCGAGTAATGCTAATTGGTTCTCGAATAAAGCTGATATGTTAGCAGCAGGTGATACTATCGTGATACCACTTGATTTGGAATATAAAGACGGTTTAACGCTCTGGTCTGCGGTAACACAGATTATATATAACTCGGCGGTAGCAGTAGCTGCGATTGGTAGCTTGTAGGTTTTGAGCTGAGAAAAGGTTTAGATCGTAGCTAATTGCTAAACAACTGTTAATTAGTAGTGGATGGTTGCTATAATGCGACTGCTGTTTACCTAATGAATAGTAGCAGTGTAACTATCGATTATTAAAATGAAAAATTTAAATTAATGTGAGTGATTGTGGAAAGTACTAAATTACATGAAAAGGTTTCAGGGGAATTTAAGGAAATGAATTCAGGTGCCTCTTATCATGCACCTAAAAACGATTTAGTTGAGCTATGTCAATCTATTTGGTTAGAGAAAAAGTTAATTATTAGTATTACTCTTATCCTTACTGTTTTATCTAGCATATACGCAATCAATCAACCTAATATTTATCGAGCATCTACATTACTTGCTCCTGCAGGTGATCAAGGCGGGGCTAGTGGGCTGTCCAATATGGCTGGTCAGTTTGGAGGCTTAGCTAGCTTAGCTGGAATAAACTTAGGTGGCAGTGGTACCGATAAAACAGGTTTAGCGCTTGAAGTATTAAAATCGCGCCTTTTTATTGAAAATTTTATCAAGAAGTACCAATTATTGTTGCCATTAATGGCAACAGAAAAATGGGACCCTAACACTAATACTCTTATATTAAATGATGAAGTTTATGATGCTAGTAAGAAGGTATGGCTAATAGATATTAAGGCCGCTAAAAAAGCAGAGCCTTCTCCATGGAAATCATACAAGAAATTTATGGATATCATGTCTGTTTCTGTTGATAAAGAAACCGGCATGATTACCTTAACTGTTGAACATTACTCTCCTTTAATAGCAAAACAATGGTTAATTTGGCTAGTATCAGAAATTAATAATACTATGCGAGAGCAAGATAAGTCAGAAGCACAACGTAGTATCGATTTTTTGAGTAAAAAATTACAGGAAACTCAATTAGCTGATATGCAAACTGTATTTTATCAACTAATTGAAGAGCAAACTAAGACGATTATGTTAGCGGAAGTATCTCAAGAGTATGTTCTAAAAACAATAGATCCTGCTAATACCCCCGATGAAAACGCAAAACCTAAAACAGCTCTAATAATTGCAATAAGCTTTATTTTTGGTGTTTTCTTATCCTTATTTATAGTTTTTATTCGCTTTACTTTAAAGTTAAGTAGCGTTAATTAAATTGAAAATTACAATTCGAACTGGTAATTATGAAATATAAAGAGTTTATTAATAGATCTGAAAGAAAAGATGCTAGTATTAATGATGTATTGCATTTTTTTTCCTCTCACTTTAAGTCAGTAGTAGCTTTTGCTCTATATAAAATGAAGTTTAGTGCTAACTTAGCAACTTTATTATTTGGTCTTGTTGGGCTGTCGTCTGCATATTCGATGTATGTCGGGTATTATTTCATAGGTTATATTTTATTCAGGCTACATATAATAATAGATATGGCTGATGGCTCAATAGCGAGAGCCAAATCTCAGTTTTCTGAATACGCTGATGGTTATGATAAAGTGAATCATGTATTAGTAAATACATGTGTAATATTAGCTTTGTCTAAAGATGCTAATTACTTGTCTTTATTTCTTATATTACCAACATTTTTAGTCTATTACTTATTCCCTAAATTGTTTTCTAAATACCCTAAAGGTGTTAACAAAAGCTTTGATAGCATTCTAAAGACGATATTTAAAAACTTCCTTTCATTCGAGGGCTATATACTTTTGCAGTGTGTTAATAGTGTTCTTTCACTTAATTTAACCTCGGAAATAAATATATTATATGGATGTTTTTTTGGATTTCTATCGCTTCTAAAATACAGGTTTATGGTAAGTCATGAAAAATAATAGAGCGTATAGAGTAACTGCTATTCCTAGGAGTAAGTCACCCGGAGCAGCTTATCACCCAATGTACTTTGCAAAAAAATATGGTGACGAAGTATTGCCGATCCCAGGGCATGGAAAGAGTATTGTTGACTGTAATGTGTCATGCTCTGAAAGGGTATTTAATAATCAGTCTTTAAGGTTTATTAAAGTAGCTTTTATGATTGAACTGCTTCTTATAGCGTTAAGTAAGAACGGACGTCGTCGGGATATATATGTTCATAGCTTTTGGTATGTATTTCCGTTTATATTGGTAGGACTTAAACCTACACTCATCATTCATGGTAGCGATTTTAAGTCTTTATCACGACCAATACTAGGAAGGTTTGTTAAAAATAACACCAAAAATATATTTGTCGTCGGCAAGCAAAAGTTTTGTAAAAAGGTTGGTGTTACTTCAATACCAAATATATTTAAATCGGACATAAGTACACCATCAAAAGAAATAGAGAGAAATATTGACTTTTTATTTATTCTGAGGAACGCAGAAGTTAAAAACCCCAAATTTCCAGATAGACTTTTCGACTCTTTGAACCAAGATGAAAATGTGACTATAAGTGTCATAGGAATAGAAGGGGAAAATAGAACGGTGAATGGAAATACGATTACATTTGAAGGTGTTATAGGTACTTCCGACGTTCAAAAATTTTTATTACGAAGCAAAGTTTTCGTTTTACCTAGTTTACATGAGGGGATCCCTAAAGTCGTTTTTGAGGCTATGTCAAATGGGTGCTCTATCGTTGCAAATAAGGGGCTAGAGCTACCGATAGAAGTTCATAGCTCTGTGACGTTCATTTGCTGTGAATCCAAAGTTCATATAGAACGTTTTTTATCAACTCTTGATGTTGAAAGCAGTTTAGAAAATAGAAAAACTGCGGAACGATACTTAAGAGAATCTGAAACGATATTAGAAAAAATATATAAATAGGAAAAATTGAATAATGTGTGGATATTTTATTTCCAACGATCCATCGGTTAATGATACTCATGCTGACTTAATAGAAAATACCTTACGGTTTAGAGGGCCTGATTCATCATCGGGACTTGTATATAGAAATGGGTGGGCTATGTATCACTCGCGTTTGGCTATTATTGATGTAGTTGGCAAGCATGCAAATCAGCCGTTTATAGATAACACCGGTGGCTCTTTGATATTTAATGGCGAAATATTGAATTATAAAGAATTAGCCAGAAAATATTTTGGGGAAGAATTAAAAAGTGATACTGAAGTATTAAGCCGGTTAATAGTCGCTAATGTATTAGATTTAAACGAACTGGATGGTTTTTTCTCATTTTGCTATGTTGATGCAAGTGGCAAGTTAAAATATTGTGCACGTGATAAATTTGGAGTTAAGCCGCTTTTTTATTACAAAAGAGGTGACTATATTTCTGTTAGTTCAGAACCATCCACTTTAAAGAAAATCTTCAACCTAAATGTTAACGGGCAAGCAAAGGAAGAGTACTTAGTATTACGAGCTCCAATTTTTTCAGGGTCTTTTTTTGAAGGGATAGAAACACTTGCTCCTGGGGGGTGTCTTGTTCAAGGTGCTTATTTTAATGTTGAAAGGCACTTACAGGGAGACTACGAAGATGTATCTTCTGAAGAATTAGAAGAAGCTGTTAATTTAGGTATCTCGTCTAGACTTGTCTCTGATGTAAAGGTAGGTCTGCTTTTAAGTCGAGGGATTGATAGCAACCTTATAAGGTCTATGCATAATTTTGATTCATTTTATAGTATCGGCTTTGAAGGTGACGAGGATTTAAAGTATTTAAAAACCTTAAACCTAGATAACTTGACACTTCATTATAGTAACCCCAGTGAGTATCGAAATCATTTTGATAGACTCTTAACCTTACGCGATGAACCACTATCGGTTCCTAATGAGGTGTTACTATCAAAGATTGGTAATGTTGTAGCAAACGATAAAATTAAGGTGCTATTGTCTGGTGAAGGTGCGGATGAATTTTTTGCTGGGTATGATCGGGTTTTTCAATGGGCTAGGAGAACTACGATATTTAATTTGGATGAATTTTTAAACTTATATTGCTATTCAGCTGTTGATAAAGGTAGTGAATTGTACGGTAAGTTTTACGAAATTTTTAGAAGCGTAGAGTTACCGAGTACTTTTGAGTATGTAAGGTGGTTTTTTATTAAATACCATATGCCTGTGCTATTTAGGAGATTAGATTTTTCGTTAATGTCGGCAGGAATAGAAGGAAGAGAGCCTCTAGCAAATATGCACCTTTTCAATGTAGCGAAAAAAATGGGACCAGATCAATTAATGGGTAACGTATTAGGTAAGATTCCATTAAGAAAATTGTGTGTACCAAAGTACGGGGAGCATTTTGCGTATGAAAAGAAAGTAGGTTTTCCCGTCAATTTAAAAGAAATATATAATGATAAAAGCGAATTAACATCATATGATATTTGGTTCAAAAAAAATTGTGAGGTATTAAAGTGATAGTAGGTTACACGACAGGGGTTTACGATTTATTTCATGTTGGTCATGTAAATGTGTTGAGAAACGCAAAAGCGATGTGTGATAAATTGATTGTGGGAGTTACAGTTGATGAATTAGTACTCTACAAAGGGAAGAAATCTGTAATCCCTTTTGAAGAGCGCATTGAAGTGGTTCGAGCATGTAAATACGTAGACGTAGCAATTCCTCAACTAGATATGGATAAGGTTACAGCAGCTAAAAAAAATCATGCAGATATCTTATTTGTAGGGGATGATTGGCATGATACGGATAAATGGAAGGCATATGAAAAAGAGTTGTTGTCTATTAACTGTAAGGTAATGTATTTCCCGTATACGCAAGGTACATCTAGTACGTTGATTAACGCTACTCTTAAAAACCTTCGAGCGTAAGTTGTCTACATAATATGATACGTAAAGAGCAGTTAAACATTGTATATTTATTAATTTTAGCGTCATGTTTTTATTTCTCTGTTCTTCCGTACGTTATTAGGTTAGTCGGAATAGAGGTTGAAAGTGGATATTACCAGCTACAACACTATACTAGTGATACCTTTATCTTGCTCTTTTTGTTGAATTCATTTTATTTTTTTTTTACGGCAATAGGCTTTTATTACTCGTTATTTAAAGTAAAAATCAGAAACTTTTCTGAAAGAGGGCTGCAGATTAACTCATTGATAGTTTATGTGATTGTTGGGTTTGCAGTTGCTATTAGCTTTAGTTATCTCAGCTTGATGAGAAATGAAATTAAGGACTCATCCTCCCTAGGTATTGAAGTGGTTTTTTTAACTGCCTTAACTTTGATTTCATATTCCACTTATATTACTAAGAAAAAAATCGTTTTGTTTGTGAATATTATATTGATTCTTTATTTCTCTTTTGTACTATTTGAGCGAGAAGTGATTTTATATGCTTTGGTTCCATTTTTACTACGAATGGGTTTGAATAGAAAAGGTGTCATTAAATTCGCGGTGTTTTTTTCAATACTTACTTTGTTAGTATTAAATTACAAAGTTATTATTAATGTTATAAAAAGCGGTGATTATACACACTATTCAAGTACCCCATCAAGAAGTCCTCTTTACTCTCTAGGAGTTGATAGCGTGCATAAAATGTCGCTTGAAGTTAGTTATTTTGAAGGAAATTCACCGGATTATAACCGATTTACAATTTATGTACCCTATCAAATATTAAGATTCTTTGAGCCCGAAAGAACAACTAATGCAAGATTAGCCACGGAATTTTATACTTCAAACAAAACGGGTACTGGGTTTTCTTTTTTGTTAGAAGGATTGTTAAATTTTTCCTTTCCTGCTGTTTTTTTATTGCCAGTTTTATTGGCTTTTATTTTTTATTGGATCTCAAAAATATTTGGCATAATGGCGCTAACTCCTTTTGTCGTCTTTATTGTTAAGGTCCAACGTTCTGAATTATGGCCATTGATGATTTCTACATTATTGCTTCCTCTAATTTGTATTCTTCTTATTTTTCAAGCCCAAAAATTATTTTTTACTCGTCATGAAAATTAATAAATTTTTTTTAAATTTGACTTTTTTAAAGGTTATTTCACAGTTGACGCTAATGTCTCCTGTTTTCTACTACTTTTTTACTAATAACGTTGCTTTAGTTGGAAAGTATATGGTATATGTCCCTTTTGTAAGCATTCTTATCGAGCTTATTGCTCCAGAGTGGGTTAAATTTGCTATATTTAAGCGCGTATTAATTAGGGATCATGTAATCACATATTTAATTGGGTTTGTTATTGTTATAAGCCTTTTAATACTTGTGGCTATGTGTTTGAAAATTGAACGATTATATGTGGTTTTATTATTTTCTTCCTTAGGCGCCAATATACTATCTCAACATTTAGTTGATTTGGTGACATTACTTGAAAGAATCGATGGAAATAAGGAAATATTTCAAAACTATCTGGCAAAAAAGCTTTTAATAGTAGATATTATATTTCCACTAATTATAACTGCTTTATTATGGGGTAAAAATAGTGATGTTGCCTTTTATTTAGGGGGAGGGGTTGGTGCAGTTATTGTAACAGGGGTTATTGTCGCCTACGTTCGATTATTGCCAAATGCTAAACCTAATTCGGCTAATTTAACTGAAAGTGCATTATCTATTTACCCTTATTTGTTTGCAAAAAGAATTGATTCACAAGCTTTTCGTTTAGCTTTATCTATAACAATTCCCGCTCCTATATTAGGCGCGTTGTTTCCAATAGTAATTATTTCAAGGGGAGTAAATGTCGTTGGGAACTTTGTTCATTACTTTTATATAGATCGCATTGAACGAGTTTTCACTATATTGTCTAAGAATTATGCATTAATTTCTTCTTTAGTACTCCTGCCTGTAGTATTAGCCTATTTAATAAAATTAATGTTAACGCATTTGGGGTACAGCTCTATTAATGTAGCCGTAGCCGCAGCATTCTTGTCGATTAATTTTTCAGCAATTATTAGACTGTTTAGTCGAGGAATCAAAGTAAAATACGGTCGTAATAATGATGTAACAATCAGCCTGTTTATAATGGCTTTGTTTAAATTTTGTATTGCTTATCTATTGAGTGGTGTGAATTATAACTTGATGTTTTTATTTCTTATTTATGTTTTATGTGAGGCGTATCTCGATTGCCGACAAGCGAAAAATAAATTGGAAAAACGTTCAAAAGAGGTTTAAGTGAAAAAAATATTTTTGGTCGCAAATTCAGCATTTACATTGATTAATTTTCGATCGGAGTTAATTCAAGAATTTCAATCTCTCGGCTATAGTATCATAGCGTTAGTGCCTAGAGAATGTAACTTAATTTCCAATGAAGATGCTAAGGTAGCCTTTAGTGAACTGAATCTTAGCGTTGAATATATTAGCTTGAGTCGAAGTGGTCTTAACCCATTAGGTGAAATAAAGTTACTTCTTGAGTTATTTCTGTTGATGAGAAAGTACCGCCCCGAAATAGTTCTAAATTATACTATTAAACCTACTATCTATTCATCACTTGCAGCAAAACTAAATAAAGTTAAAACTGTAGCGTCAAATATTACAGGCTTGGGTTATGTGTTTACAGGGGCGAGTATAAAAAATAGATTAATTAAGTTTATAGTCAAATTACAATATAGGCTTGCTTTACGTTTTAATAATGTTGTTTATTTTCAAAACCCGGACGATTTAGAGTTGTTTTTGGGTATGAAATTGGTTTCTAAAAATAAGAGTTGCCTATTAAAAGGATCAGGGGTTGATACGTGCTTTCTTTCACCAAAGAATAAAGACTATTTGCAGATTAAAATTTTATTTGTTGGTCGTTTATTGCAAGATAAGGGAATCTATGAGTTGTTTGATGCAATAAAAAAAGTAAAAGCTATTTATCCTGATTTACAGTTTTCTATTGCGGGGGGGCTTGATGAAAATCCAAGCAGTGTCAAGAGAGAACAGCTTGATTCATATATCAATTCAGGATTAATTGATTACAAAGGGGTCCTAAAAAGTAGGAAGGCTATGAAGGAGTTATACCAAAGCCACAATATATTTATTCTTCCTTCCTATAGGGAGGGGACACCAAGATCTACTTTAGAGGCTATGAGTATGGGGTTGGCTGTTATTACTACGAATGTCCCTGGTTGTCGAGAAACAGTTAGGAATAATGTAAACGGCTATTTGATAAATGATAAATCAGATGACGCGATAATAGGCGCAATACTAAAGCTTGTAGCTGAACCATGCGAAATAAAAAGAATGGGTGAGAATAGCCGTAAATTAGCTATTGAAAATTTTGATGTTCATGCTGTTAATAGGCGTATTATTAACAGTTTAGGTCTTTAAAGAGGAAGGCTTTATGCTGATTTTACTTCTAACTACATTGTCATTTGCATTGACATATATATTAAAACATTACGCTATTAAAAGAAATGTTGTAGATATTCCTAATGCACGAAGCTCTCATACTATTCCAACTCCTAGAGGGGGGGGGGTAGCCTTCGTTTTTACGTTTTTGCTATTTTTGTTGATTACATATATCGACTCTTCAGATCGTTATTTGCTAATTCTTTTTTTTAGTTCTTTGTTTATTGCAGTAATCGGTTTTATTGATGACCTTATAGATCTTAGTGCAAAGATAAGGTTGATCGCACATTTTATAACCGCTACGTTTATCGCGATTTACTTTGATGGTTTTCCAGTATTAACGATATTTGACCTAACTGTAGAGCTAGGAGTGATTGGAATACTATTGAGTACCTTATTTTGCGTATGGATGTTAAATTTATATAATTTTATGGATGGAATTAATGGTATAGCAGGAATGGAAGGAGTATTTGTATCGTTAATTATGGCGTTATTTTCATTCGTTATTCTATCGAATATTGAATTGTCGGTAATGTTCCTTGCACTATCTGGAAGTTGTTTAGGTTTTCTAGTATGGAATTTCCCATACGCTAAGATATTC
>OJDH01000202.1_pt1 | contig 41836 bp, 34 predicted proteins | sample 1592761 | NCBI WGS metagenome assembly OJDH01 (sample SAMN05416855, study PRJEB24817) | seawater metagenome | isolation source: Sea water | place: Canada:Atlantic | collected 2013-11
TGCTTCCTATTAAAAACCATGTGAAAAATATTTTCCATAGTTAAATTAATAACTTAGCGTTTTTAAGAAAAACAAAGCGAGACCAACCAAAATTACATAATAGGAAGCGACATGGGCATTATTCACTAATTCCGATTGCACCTGTTTTTTTATACAGTCCATTTAAATACGAGATAATTGGCAAGTCAGGGAATTTGTAATCCGTTTAAATGGGATCTTATGGTGCACAAAAAGTTCATGCCGAATGTCCGCTCTTGGCACTTAATCGACAATCAAATTTGCTCATACTCTTCTAAAACAGAACGTAAGATAGTGTTCTGAAAAATTCACTTAAACCATCGATTCTCCGCCAAACGTCTGTCTTTCGTACCTGCGGGCTGCTTTTTTATCTCGGATTGAGGTCCTTTTTTTAAAAAATCAGCTTTCATTCCGTGTAAATCGTTTTGGCATCAAACTCGGATTTATATTTTTTATCTATACTCTATCAGCGGTAAGCCGAGTTTGTTGACTTACCCTTTACGCTGTCCAGTAGTAAACAGCATTATTTTTTTCGCGTTATAGAAAGGAAATAACCATGAAAATGAAGAAGGAAGATATACCCGTTGTAATGCAAGCCCCCGGAATGATCATGCGCTCCCAGGCGGGATTGGGAAGCATGACCGTTGTTTTTCATGAACTACCAAAAGGCACTGATTTTACGCCCTTGCTCAAAGGGTTAAACAACAACAACTGTCATTGCCCGCATTGGGGTTATATATTCGAAGGGACCTTCCGCTTTATATACGATGACGGTACACAAGAGTTATTTGAAGCCGGCGACGTTTTCTACGCGCAGCCAGGGCACACCGCCATCGTCGACAAGGACTTAAAATTTATCGATTTTAGCCCAACCAAAGAATTAGCTCAGGTAATGTCAAACGTTGGTAAAGTTATGGCTGAAATGGCTTAATAACACGCTTACGCTTTCATATATTCAGGCTTGAATCTAATCATCAGTATAGTGGCTCCACCATTACTGTTCAGTTCAGGCCTGCTTTCTCACCAAAGCAATTTTCTGATGTTTGCTCTCCTCCCAGTTTCGTTTTCTAAAATACCCGCCGTCACAATTTGTTCATTTTTTTGTCGTTAAAGAGTCACATGGGCACTCTAAGTTGTTGGGCTGCGTTTACTCAAGACAATTAAAATAAGGAACAAGCAGTGCAACCACTCAATAAAGCGTTAAAACTTAGTATCTTAAGTATGGCCGTTGTTTTTGGCCTTTCAGGCTGTGCCCTTGAAGGCGATGACGGGCAAGATGGCGCCGCAGGTGTTGACGGCACAAATGGTATTGACGGAGTCGATGGCCAAAGTCTACCCCGTGATTTAAACATTGAAGTGGTTGGCCGCTTTACAGCAGGTGGCATAGAGGTGTTTGGTAAAAGTGCAGCTGAAATCGTTCAGTTTCACCAAGCTTCGAATACCGCCTTCGCCATTAACTCTGCAGTTAATCAAATTGAAGTGATTGATTTATCGGGCTTAACCACCGCTGCTGTGGCTAACCCTTTTTCTGATGCCAGCTTACAATCCAGCGCGTTTACCTTCGCTGATAGCGTAACGGTAAAAGATGCGGCAAATGCAGATCAAACCATCACCTTAGGAGCAGCCAACTCCATTGCCATTAACGGTGACATGCTGGCGATTGCAGTCCAGGCCAGTGTGAAAACCAGCCAAGGAGCCGTATTGTTCTACAGTTTAGATGCAACTGGCCAAGGAACCTTTGTCAAGGCGGTTGCAGCAGGCGCTCTACCGGATATGGTGGCGTTTAACCCTGATGGCACTAATGTATTAGTCGCCAATGAAGGTGAGCCGGATACAGATTACGCAGTTGACCCACAAGGCAGTGTGTCCATGATCACCATCACAGATGGTGTTCCAGCTGACACAGCAGAAACAATTAATTTCACCACAGATATGACGTTTTCAAGTGATACACTTGATGATGAAGATTTCGACACGGATGCAGAACGTATGGCTCTGCTACAAGCGTCAGGGGTTAAATTTGCCGGTCCAGCGGGCATGACAGTCGCGCAAGAATTAGAGCCCGAATACATTACCTACGCAGCAGACGGTAAGACCGCGTATGTATCACTTCAAGAAAGTAACGCCATTGGCATTCTTGATTTAGACGACATGACCATTGAAGTGCGTGCCCTTGGCTTTAAGGACTGGAGTGATTTCGAGCTAGATTTCACCAATAAGGACGAACTGCCTAATTTCAGCAGCGTTGATGGCCTGTACGGCATGTATCAACCGGATACGATCACGTCTTACCAATACAATGGCGCGACCTTTATTTTGTCAGCCAATGAAGGGGACTCTCGTGATTATGACGCCTACTCAGAAGAAGTCAGAGTAGCGGATATCATCGATGAAGACGAGCTGAATATGACACTCTCTCCTAGCTTACAATCCGCTTATGATGTAAGTGGCGGTGATGATGGCTTAGGGCGTTTAAAAGTCACTACAGCCTTAGGGGATGCTGATGAAAACGGTGAGTTCGAAGCCTTGTACGCCTACGGCGCACGTTCGTTTTCTATCTGGGATCAAAACATTAATCTGGTGTACGATTCTGGCGATGACTTCGGTAAGATTTCAGCAGCTATTTTAGGCAATGATTTCAATAGCGCACATACAGAGAACAAAGGTGACAACCGTTCAGATGATAAAGGCGGAGAGCCTGAAGCCATTGCCGTAGGGGAAATAGAAGGTCGAACTTACGCATTTATTGCCCAAGAACGATCTGGCGATCTGTTCACTTACGATGTCACAAATCCATTTAACGTTGCCTATGTTGCTCACTATAACAACCGTGATTTCAGCACAGACTTCGAGCTAGACGATGATTTAGACAATCCTTGCGATGAAGCCGAAGGCATGGATTGCAGCGAAGTCGCGATATCGGGAGATCTAGGGCCTGAGAGCATTAAATTTGTCGCCCCAAGCGACAGCCCAAATGGCAATGCGCTATTGATTATCGGCAACGAAGTAAGCGGCACAGTGACTATTTATCAAGTGACTGAGAAATAAAAAGTATTGAATAAAAAACCTTGGTCAAATCATTTGACCAAGGTTGCATCTTCTTATACCTGCTTGAGTAGTAACCCAATGCCACTGTGGTGTTCTGGTGAAAAGCTTTCGCGCTTAGCAAAATCACTCAATATAAAAGCTGCATCTTGCGCTTGCTGGGATTCAAGTAAATTTGAGAACCCCATAGACCAGTCACCAAACTCGCGAACACCAGTACTTTTTGTCATTACTAAGCGGACATTTTCATGCCGAGTATCCTGCTTTATTTTGGCATATAGCTGATTAACCTTCGCTTCATCACCTTCAATCACTTGAAAAAAGTGGCGAGACACCGTAATAAGCTTACCGCTTATCCCCTGTTCACTATTGATTGCCCTGGCTGAGATAAGGATGTCTTGCAAATCATTTTCATCAAGCGCCATTGCAAAATCGCTTACATAAATCAATTGAAACATAACACCAAACCTCATTACTCAATAGGACCAAATAAACGTATAGCTTACTCAGTTAATTTACCGAGTAAGCTATACGTTAGTCTAATGACTTTTTCACCTTTCTTGGCCTGAAGGATCAAGTGCGAAACACACAAGTGACCAAGATGCCTAGGCGTTAGACTCAGATGCGGCAATACTCTTCTTGATTAAGGGGGAAATTGTTAAGCCTTGTACCACGATGGAAAAAATAACCACTATGTAAGTCACGATAACCATTAAATTATGCAAATTGTGACCATTGCCTAACATAGTGTCATTGGGAATAGACGCCGCCATCGCTAGCGCTAAACCACCTCGCAAACCGCCCCAAGTAAGAATACGCACCGAGTTTAAGTCGTAGCGCCTAAACTGCCTAAAGACCAAGTAAGGGGCCCCTACACTGACAAAGCGCGCGAATAACACAGCGGGGATCATACAAAGACCAATCAAGATTTCATCTAAAGACAGGCTCATACTGACAATCAGCATGCCGATCAGTAAGAACAGCAAAGCATTTAAGAAGGTGTCTGTGGCATGCCAGAAGTTCTTGATAAAGCGAATACTAGAAATACGCGCAAGTGACGCCCCTTTTGAGCGAGTGACATTGCCGATGAAAATCCCGCACATCACCATCGCCAGCGCACCTGATACATGCAATGCGATCGCAAGCGCATAACCCGCAGATGGAATAGCCAAGGTGACTAATAAGCGAACGTTAATATCTGGACTTTTTATGATCAAGTAATGGGCAATCACCGCAAGCACTAAACCAAAAACAATCCCCCCCACCGCTTCTGTTAAGAACAACTCAGCCACGCTGCTAAAAGTTGGCTCAACGCCGCTAAACGCAACGGCAAACAAAGTAGAGAAAATAACCAAGCCTACCCCGTCATTAAACAAAGACTCTCCTTCGACTTGAATCGAAATGTTTTTAGGTGCCTGCATTTGCTTAATGATCGCCAGCACTGCGATGGGATCTGTGGGACTAATTAGCGCACCGAACAACAAGCAGTAAATAAAGGGTACGTTCCAACCAAATTGCGCTAAAACAAAGGCGCTTAAATACCCGACTATGATGGTAGAAACAACGGTAGAAAACAGCACGAGTATGGTGATTTCCCATCGCTGACGACGCAGAGCGCGTAAATCAATCTCCATAGCACCTGCAAATAATAAAAAGCCCAACATGCCATTAAGCAGAATCTGATTAAAATTTAGCTCGCTGACCACATTGATAAGCGACTGGGCTGAGTCATCCCCCAGCAGTTTTACCGCTAATATTAGCAATAAAGAAATCACCACAGAGCCGGTGGTGATAGCAATGGTTGTTTGCAGTTTGAGCACAAATTGATTAGTAAAAGCGATAAGGACAGCCAGTGCCCCTAAAAAACAGATCAGATTCCAAGCGTCCATGGACGTTCCTATAGATTAATGGGTGGCGTAATGTTGTCGCGTCGTGGCAGAAGCGCCAGGGAGAAAACCGAAGCGCACTGATTTCAGTTGCACAGATTCGACATAACAATTAGGTATTTATATGACGCAAGAATAATACCTCATGCCATTTAAAGCGCCTGTTAACATTGATGCGCAAAGTGTTATGGAATGTAACTTCATGAGTTATTTTTCAGCGCAGAGAAGCATTGTTATTTGAAATCGTTTTGGTTAGAAAACCTTTTAGATGATCTGATGATTGATGAATCACTCAGTGAGTGATAAATACGCTAGAGGTGCAATAGAAAATACTTGGCGATTTCATGTATCGACATATGCACTCGTGAACCACGAATGCGCGTGCCAAGACCTACGCAGATAATCTGTTAAATTATTCCGTTTAGTTAATGTTCTAACAAGGCTAAACGAGTGCCTTGCATTTCCTTGAGTGCATCTTCTTCACTAACTGCCACCAAATAGGGTTGGGGTGAGCTAACGACATCGTGCTTAAACTCCAACCTAAAATAATACGTAGTTCCAGGGGATGCCGAAAAAGTATGAAGCTCTTCTAATTTAATTTTCGAATTCGTCTCGTGCGCGTTTGCAGCGCCAATGGTATCCATAACGACGCCCAAAGGACTTGTGGCAAAATATGTTGGGGTAGACCTTAAATCAGCCTTCAGTGTCAACATTTTAGGTGTTGAATCAAAAACAAAATAGGTATTAGTCGACATAACAGCTAATTCAGTATCACCTTCCGTAATCAACCATGAAAAGGCACTGCCATACAACTGCTTGTTTTTATAAATAAACACTCTTGCTTTGTCGGTATCAGCAGCTGTATCTTGCTTTACAAACGATTCACCTACGGGCTTAGAAGCACAACCAAACAGAAAAGCGGTTGCAAATAACATGGTATATATTTGAATATTTCTAAACTTCATCCTTGTTCCTCGTATTGTTTACACTCAACAACTCTAAACGCAATAGATTTTAATTAAGGCATGCTGCTGTCGTGAGCAAACGGTATCAATCAGCAACAACTTAAATGGTAATTTTTTTAGGCATAAAAAGATTAATTCAACGTGGCCGACTATTCAACTAAATTCAATACTTTGTAGATTCAATTTCAATTACAGCAACAAATACAATGCGCCAATTTTTTCTTCAACAATTTTTATTTGCTACATAAAAAGCAAAGCAATTAAACAGATATAATACTGATATCCACGCAAGCACCTGATCATGTTGAAAAATATTGAGATATAACGAACTAAACTTGCTATTTTCCCCCAGACGGTTAGTATTTTAGACGTCTAAACGTCCATGGTAAAATTATGCAAGCTCCTTCACCTTCGTTAAACCCTTATTCGACTACCGCTAAACTTGCGCTGTTGCCGCTGCTTACCTTCTTAGTACTGTTTTTGGGTTTCGGCTTTTATTATCAAGCGCAAGGCGTGGAGTATGCTTTTTATCAGTTACCCTCCCCGTCAGCGTTACTGCCTGCGGTGATACTCGCGGTTTTGCTGTCAAAGGAAACCCTAACCCAAACCATGGCGCGATACGTCGAAGGGGCGGGTCACAACAATATTATTACCATGTGTTTTATCTATTTATTAGCGGGCGCTTTTTCTGCCGTGGCTAAAGCCACTGGTGGAGTAGACGCAACGGTAAGCTTAGGCCTGAGTATTATTCCAGCCCAATTTATCTTGCCCGGGTTGTTTTTAATCGCGGGGTTTATCGCCACCGCTATGGGCACATCCATGGGCACACTTGCAGCCCTTGGCCCAGTGGGGTTGGGTGTAGCACAAGCCACAGGCATCGAGCCGGCATTAGTAGCAGGTGTATTGGTCAGCGGCGCGATATTTGGCGATAACCTATCGATTATTTCAGATACCACTATCGCCGCAACGCGCACACAAGGCTGTGAAATGCGCGATAAATTCAAGGCTAATTTACATCTTGCTTTACCTGCTGCCCTGATTGTCATCGTGCTACTGGTCGTATTAGGCGAAACCGGAGAAGCAAATATTCCCCAAGGCACGAACGGCTGGCTAGCCCTGCCCTATGTGCTGATCTTGGTGTTAGCGGTTGCCGGGGTTAATGTGTTCGCAGTGCTAGTGATTGGTATCTTATCTAGCGCAATTATCGGCATGAGTATCACTGATTACCAGCTGGTTTCTGTGGGGCAAGATGTGTATGCCGGTTTTGGCCAAATGCAGGAGATTATGATTTTATCGCTGATGCTCGGCGGATTATCTGAACTCATGCGCCAACAAGGGGGCATCGATTTCTTGCTAGCGTCCATCAGCAAGCTCATTCGTGCTCTAGCGTTACCAATTAAAATTGGTAACTCGTTGGGTATCGCGGTACTTATCAGCGCGTTAAATGTATGTATTGCCAATAACACCGTATCGATTATTGTCGCCGGTAGTACGGCTAAAGCCCTCGCTGAACAAGGCGGTATCGAGCCCAAGCGCAGCGCCAGCTTGCTTGATATTTTTGCTTGTGTGGTACAAGGGCTGATTCCTTACGGCGGGCAGTTATTGATTATCGGCGCAACGTTCTCACTGTCGCCGGTAGATGTTATTCCCTATTCGTTTTACTGCTTTGTTCTTGCAGGTGTCACTCTACTAAGCTTCATTTGGCGCGCTAAGAAAGAACGCTGAGTCATATAAATAGGCTAACACGCAGATATTAATGCACTGATAGAGCAATAACGTCTGCGGCTTTATGTGATAAAAATAAAGTAGATTACGTTATTTAACCTGAGTTCTGGATAAGAAGTGTCGCCCCAACGGGATTTAAGATCACAATTCAATAGCTTACCCATTTATACCCTAGTTTTTTTACTCTAAAGCTTACTCGGTGACGAAATTTTTCGTGCATAACAAGGCGGATTGGCGTACGTAATAACGTGTTATTGCTAGACAACCCAACGCAGCTAGGCACAAAAAGGGCGTTATCGAGAGGCTCGGCTTATCCAGTATTCAGGTTATTTAGCTTGATACAAAGCGAAACTCAAGGCTGGCACCGTTACCTTAATTACGTCATTGTTTAAGTTGAACCTAGTCGCTTCAACAAGACCTTCATAATGCTCTGACCGCCCGGACAACTTCATGCTAGCGGTTTCAGTACCGGTATTAAACACCGCCAAATACTCTTTGCCTTGGGGCAATTTCCGAGCAAAGGCAAACATCATCGAATCATCACTGAAATAACGACTCTCATATTGCCCGTGGCGCAATGCTGCATGTTGATGCCTTAGTTGTGCTAAGTCCCTCAGCGCCTGATAAATAGGATGTAAAGGGTCAAAGTTATTATCTGCAGTGCTCGCGTTACTGCCTAACAATGGATTGTCGTTGTCGCTGGCCACCAAAGAAGGGAACATATCTTGTCTGGCGTTTACGTCATTACCGTCTCCGGTAAAGCCCTGCTCGTCCCCGTAATACACAACAGGTATACCACGGGATAAATACATAAACGCATGAGACAAAATGCTGCGTTTCAGTTTTTCTTCGTTGCTAGCATTTGGTACGCCTTGCTCGATAAAGTAGCCGGTGCGACCCATATCGTGATTACCTAAAAAGGTCATCAGTAAATCCGCTTGACTGTCCTCATCTGTGTATAAATCATCTTGAGCGAATAAAGCATCAATAGTTTGGGGGTGATGTTTACGATAAAACACGTCAGCAGCGGCTTGCTGAAAACCGAAATCCAAAACCGACGGCAGTTTACCTTCAGTGGTAAAACGGCTTAATTGCGCTGGGTCTGGGTCATACACTTCACCGAAAATATGAAAATTAGGTATGCCCTGCTCTTGTGCGTACGCCATTATCGATGGGCTGAACGTTTGCCAAAATGGCAAGCGCACATGGCGCACCGTATCAATTCTAAAACCATCGGGTTTAAATTCTTTGATCAAATTTTTGTAGATTTCGATCATGCCCTGCAACACTTCAGGATTTTCTGTATCTAAATCATCGAGTCCATTGAAATCACCGTTTAACGAGCTCTCCCCTTTGAAAGTAGTATCCCCCTGGTTATGGTAAAATTGCGGATCGTTTAGCCAGCCTGGCACTTTTACCGTTTGTTCGTTAAGCGGCACGAAAGGTGTGTAATCGTCTCCCTCGGTGAGCTGCTGTAAAGACTTATACAAGCAGTGGTTCTCTTTCTTAAAATCACCGTTGGCGTGATGGCACTCTTCATACTTCACCACGTCGGCAGTGTGATTAGTGATAATATCGAAAAAGACTTTAATGCCTTTTTTGTGTGCCGCAGCAATTAGGCTTTTAAGATCGTTATTTGAGCCAAAATGTGGGTCAATCTCGGTGAAATCCACGATCCAGTAACCATGATGGGCAACGCCATCACGTTGAACCGCTTTATTGCGTAAGATTGGCGTCATCCAAATGGCGGTCACGCCCATGCCTTGCAGGTAGTCAAGTTTCTGTTCAATACCTTGCATATCTCCACCGTGAAAGCCACGGTTTGACGTTGCATCGAAGCCACCAGCAGAAATACCGCCCTCTAAAGCACCATTATCATTGCTTGGGTCAGCATTGTTAAACCTATCTGGCATCACGAAATAAAACACATCGTCGCGCACATCACGTAACAGATAGTTATCGTTTGGCAATTTGTTGTTCGCGGTACCGGTGCCAACGACCTTACTCCCGCTGTTTACTGTGTGCTGCGTATCCTGATTTTCAGCAGTGCCACAACCGGCGACAACGCCAGTAAGAAATATTAGTAATAATGCTCTGCCCAATATCATGCTGCGGTCTCCTTCAGCTTAACTTTTATAGCAAAACCACACTTTTCAATTGCCGCTATTCCTACTGCTTCATCTTCGAATTCGCTCAAACCGCTGACCCCCATTGCCCCCACACATTTTGCATCAATAAATACCGGCACACCTCCTGCTATCCCAGTAAATTTAGCGTCATTCCAATACCCCATATCTTTGTGGGTTTCTTGCGCCCACTTGGCGAGTTGGCGGGTAGTTTGGCGCTCTCGTGCTGCGGTATATGCTTTAGTTTGCGCCAAAACACCCGCTTGCAAGCTGGCATCATCCATACGGCTAAAGCACAACAGTTCACCGTGACTATCGGTGACACAAGTCGCGATGTGTTGATTGTTTGCACGCGCCGATGTTATGGCCGCTTGCATCATATTTGTTGCTGTATTTAAATCCATTAAGGCGCTCTGTTGTTTTTATTTGCTGTTAATTGCTGTTGCTGAATGCCAATTGGTAATGTTTAAGCACAACCTTGTTACGGTAACTCGTGGCCTTTAGCACTTACATACAGGGCGTACCAATGCTCGCGACTGAGCTGGATATTCATTGCTTGGCAAGACGCCGCGATCCGAGCACAGTCTGTGGTACCAATAACAGGTTGCATCCGCGCAGGGTGGCGCATTAACCAGGCGAGCACTATTGCTTCAGGGCTTGTGCTATAGGCATCAGCTAGGGTGGTGACCAACAGACTAGTGCGTTGTACGGCATCCGATTCACCCTTTACATCGCGCCCTGAATACAAGCCCTGGGCTAAACTCCCCCAACTTTGTAGTTGTATGTTTTGACGGCGACAGTATTCCAACGTACCCGAGGTAAAATTGATGTCGCGCCCTTCACTGTTCCCCGCGTAAACGCCTTCATCAATCCAGTCTTGTTTGAGTAAACTCGCTTCAATTTGATTGGCCACTAACGGTTCATCCAATGCGTGTTGCAAGAATGCGATTTGATGGTGTTGCATGTTCGACACGGCAAAATGATGTACTTTGCCCTCACGCTTTAAGGCTTCAAACGCCCGTGCAATTTCTTCAGGTTGCATAAGGGGGTCCGGTCTGTGCAACATAAGTACGTCTAAATAGTCTGTGTTTAAACGTTGCAAGCTGCTCTCAACCGAGGCTTCGATCCAATCTGCTGATAGGTCATACCGTTTGGGGCCATTGGCATCCGCGAACCGGATACCACATTTAGATTGAATGTAAATTTTCTTACGTAACTGTGGGCGTTCACTAAGTACCTTGCCAAATACTTGCTCGGCTTTACCGAGCGTGTAAATATCCGCGTGGTCGAAAAAATTAATCCCTGATTCTAATGCGGTATTTACGCAGTCATTAGCCTGTTCGACATGTGCGTTAGTAATGGGTGAATCATCCCAATTGCCACCAAGACCCATGCAGCCATAAACAATTGAACTAACGTTGGGTAAATAGTGAGCTAGGGGGGAAGACGAGTTTGTCATGAAAGCCTCTTAGGGGAATATAGTCGTTGTGCACAGTGTAATGAGTTAACGGCAAAGCAAAAGAGGGAGTTAGTGAAAACATTGTTTGATATAGCGAACAATGCAACGCTAAAATGTCGCTATTATTTTCCAGTGTGATCGTTTGCCATGAGCCGTGAACATAAAAAGTTTGAACGCTTAATTTTATTCAGCGAAGTAGCAAAGCAATTAAGCTTCACCCGCGCAGCACAAGTGCTTTCAATATCCCGTGGGTATTTATCAGAACAAATTCGTAAGCTTGAGCAAGATATGGATAAACATTTGTTTATTCGCTCCACCCGTCATGTGTCGCTAACCGAAGAAGGGGCGCAATTACTGGCAGGCATGAATCAAATAAAGCGCTCGCTACTGGCCCTAGAGCGTGAAGTTCGTCACGACAACGACGCCCTTGAGGGCGTGCTACGCATCACTGCACCCAATCAATTTGCTCAGCGTTATATACTGGATTTATGTGCTGAATTTCAGGCGTGCTATCCCTTAATTTCGGTCAGTGTTGATTGCAGCTACACCACCTATGACCTTTCCCATAACGATTTTGATTTAGCCTTTAGAGCAACCAAAACGCCCCCGCAAAACATGATTGCTAAAAAGCTGTTTGATTACCGCCATACCTGTTGTGCAAGCCCTGAATATTTAGCTAAACATGGCACACCTAAGCGTATAGAGGACTTAATTGAGCATATTTGTTTAAGTCAATCACTGAAGAGCGAATGGCAATTTGCAGACAAAAAAACAAACGTAAATTGCCCAATAGCAGTAAACGACAACCTTATTCTTAAAAAGCATGCGATTGCAGATAACGGTATTATTTTGGTGCCTGAATATGTGGTGGATAAAGAAATAGATTCAGGCGTATTAGTGCCCATTCTGGAAAATGCACTGCATGCGGAATTCGCGATTTATCTAATTCACCCGCAGCTCATACATCAATCAGCTAGGTTAAAAGCGTTCATCGCGTTCACTAAATGCTTTTTTGAAGATAAATAGTCCCCAACCAATACTCAAAAAAAGCCCCCATTACTGAAATTCAGTAATGGGGGCTCGCGTTTGGTAAATCACGCAGTATTGTTATCGCGTCGTTACAATTCAGCCGCTAAACGGGTGCCTTGGTCTATAGCGCGCTTAGCATCAAGTTCCGCTGCTACGTCAGCACCACCGATTAGGTGATACGGTTTGGTTAAACCTTCAACCAATTCACGCAGTGGCTCTTGGCCCGCACAAATAATGACATTGTCTACGTCCAGCACTTGCACCTCATCGTTCACTTTAATATGAATGCCTTGGTCATCAATTTTTAAGTACTCACAACCGGCAATCATGCTCACGCCTTTATTCAGCAAACCAACACGATGTGCCCAACCCGTGGTTTTACCAAGGCCTGCGCCCACTTTGGTGGTCTTGCGTTGCAGCAAGAATATCTCTCTTGGTGACGGTGCAGGCTGCGCTTTCATGCCCTCAATACCACCGCGAGAAGAGAACGTCATGTCAATGCCCCACTCTTTCATAAAAGCAGGAATGCTTAAACTAGTTGATTCCCCAGAGTGTGATAAAAACTCAGATACGTCAAAACCAATACCACCGGCGCCAATCACAGCCACTTTTTTACCTACCGGCTTGTGCTCTTTAATCACTTCGATGTAGGTCATAACTTTCGCATGGTCGATACCTTCGATCGGCGGTGTGCGTGGCTCAATACCCGTCGCAACGATCACGTCATCAAAATCACTATCGTTTAAGTCGCTCGCACTCACTCGCGTGTTGAGCTTAACGGTCACATTGTGTAATTCGAGTTGGCGTTTGAAGTAACGAATAGTCTCGTAAAACTCTTCTTTGCCCGGCACTTGCTTAGCGATATTAAATTGCCCACCGAGCTCATCGGACGAATCAAACAAGGTAACAGAGTGACCACGCTCAGCGGCGGTTTTTGCTGCTGCCAGCCCGGCTGGGCCTGCACCAATAACCGCAATATTCTTGGACTGTTGAGTAGGTAGAATACTAAGCTCAGTTTCATGACATGCTCTAGGATTAACCAAACAACTGGTCATCTTGCCTTCAAACACGTGATCTAAACAGGCCTGGTTACAACCAATACACGTATTGATTTCATCAGAGCGGTTTTCGATAGCCTTAATAACAAAATCAGGGTCGGCCAAAAACGGGCGCGCCATAGAAACCATATCCGCATCGCCCCGGGCAAGCACTTGCTCGGCCACTTCGGGGGTGTTAATGCGATTAGAGGTAATGACGGGGATAGACAATGATTCGCGGAATTTTGCTGTTACCCAAGTAAACGCCGCACGTGGGACTTTGGTCGCTATAGTAGGAATACGTGCTTCGTGCCACCCGATGCCCGTATTGATGATGGTCGCACCGGCTTTCTCAATCAATTTACCTAGCTCGACCACCTCTTCATAGGTAGAACCACCTTCTACTAAATCAAGCATCGATAAGCGGTAAATAATAATGAATTTCTCACCTACAGCTTCACGTACACGGCGCACTACTTCTAGAGGTAATTTAATGCGGTTTTCGTAACTACCACCCCACTCATCGTCGCGTTGGTTAGTACGAGCAGCAATGAATTGGTTTAAAAAATACCCTTCAGAACCCATAATTTCAACACCATCATAACCGGCTTTTTGCGCCTGAGTTGAGGTGAAAATGAAATCTTCTATTTGTTTTTCAATCCCATCGTCATCTAAAGCCTTAGGCTTAAACGGATTAATAGGCGCTTGCACCGCTGATGGCGCAACCAAATTCGGGTTGTAAGCGTAACGGCCGGTGTGCAGAATTTGCATACAGATTTTGCCACCTTCGTTATGCACCGCATCTGTGATGACCTTATGATGAGCCACTTCCTTATCGTTGCTCAGGCGTTTGGTGTTTTTGTGTGTTGCGCCCTCATCATTGGGGCCAATGCCACCGGTCACGATTAGGCCCACACCGCCTCTGGCACGTTCAGCGAAAAACTTCGCCATGCGCTCATGGCCGTTAGGAGCTTCTTCAAGGCCAGTATGCATTGAGCCCATCAATACACGGTTTTTTAATTTAGTGAAGCCTAAATCCAGTGGCTTAAGAAGATTTGGATATACGCTAGCGCCTGCTACATTTGCTGTTGATGTCGTCATTTTTTTGGTCCTGTTTTGTTCTGTATCAGCGCTTACTTATTACGCTGCATTCCACTGATATTCTTATGTAATTCTTCGTAAACGGGTTTACGACGTTCTTGCGCCGCGCTCATGGCTTCTTGAATGTCAGGCATTTGAAACATACCCGTCTGCCATGTAGCCATATAGTTCAATGCATCTGCTACTGAATGGTCACGGGTGTAGTTGATCATTTCTTTACAACCCGCTACGGCGATAGGCGAATTACTGGCAATTTTGGCCGCTATTTTCATGACGCCTGCGAGCAGACTTTCTTGGTCAGCAAATACTTGATTCACTAAACCAGACTCTTTGGCTTCTTTAGCGCCCATGTTACGGCCGGTATATGCCAGTTCACGCACCAAGCCCTGAGGAATAAGATGCGGTAAACGCTGTAGCGTGCCCACATCTGCGGTCATGCCAATTTCAGTTTCTTTAATGGTGAAGTAAGTATCTTCAGTGCAGTAACGACTGTCTGCTGCGCAAACCATGTCAACTGCTCCGCCAATGACACCGCCCTGCATAGCGACTAATACGGGCATGCGAACTGATTCTAGAGCATTAAAACTGTCTTGAAGTTCGAGCACCATGCGACGCATTCGCTCACCTCGACGGGCAGGCTCGCCTACAAAGTCCTTACCCATTTGGGTAAAAACTGACAAGTCCATGCCTGCGCTAAAATGTTTGCCTTGCGAGGAAATAACAATGACACGCGCTGCTGACTGTTCATCAATTTTGCGTACGGTGGCCGGCAGCTCATGCCAAAATATAGGGATCATACTGTTCAATGCTTCGGGGCGAGACAACTGAATATGAGCGATATGTTGGTCAATACTGACACTCAAGGTTTCCAGCTTTGAAAAATCTAAATCAGACACGTTATTCTCCATTTTACGGATTTTAGGTTGCTAATTAGCGCGTTTTCTCGTGAAAAACGATTTCACGCCCATCAGCCAGTTAAACTAGACAACGTCAAGATAAAGTCTTATTTTGACGCTGTCAAGATGTGTGGTAAATTATCATTATGCAAAATACATCATCTAAAAAAGCTACCACCAAAGGCAGCTATCATCACGGCGACCTTCGCTCTAGTTTGCTTGAAGCAGCAAAAGCCATGCTCAGCGAATCGGGCATTGAAGGCCTTTCTCTGCGCAAATTGGCGGACCGAGTGGGTGTTTCGCGCACGGCGCCCTACCATCACTTTAAAGATAAAAATGAACTGCTGTGCGCCATCGCTCAAGAAGGTTTTGATCATTGGCATAGCAATGCAGAGCGTATTTTGGCGCAAACCGACATCAGTAACCGAGAGAAATATCATCAGTTTTTTCAAAGCTACATTGGCTACGCCGCTGAAAATCCTGAAATGTACGACCTGATGTTTGGCCGCACAATATGGAAGCAGAACAGCGCGACTAAAGATCTGCGCGCCATTGCTTACCCTAGCTTTCAGCGCCAAGTTGAAATGACCAAAAAATGGCAAGAGCAGGGTTTAATGTCACCACAAGAAGATACCCTTCGTCTTGCCCAAGTCACCTGGGGCACGATGCATGGCATCGCACGCTTACTAATAGATGGCATATACGCTGATCGCAGTCATATCGAAGAAATGTGTACTTGCGCAGTCAATTTGTTTATCCGCGAGCCCGATTAAACATACGCTGCTCGTAAGCGTTGTTTAAATATTTTGCCGCTGTCTTCTCTTGGCAATTGATCATGTATATCTAGTTTTTTAGGCCATTTGAAACGCGCGATACGCCCGTCCAAAAACTCACACACTTGTGCTATGTCTAAGTGTTGGCCTGGCTGACATTGAGCCGCTAGCACTATCATTTCGCCAAATTCACTGTCAGGAATACCGAAGATTGCGCAATCAGCTATTTGCGGCATATGAATAAGAACAGCCTCTATTTCGGCGGGGAATATATTTGCGCCGCCAGATATGATCATGTCTTTCTTACGATCGTTGATGAACAAGTATCCTTCGTCATCTAAATAGCCCATATCACCGAGTGTGGTGTAATTTTGATAATGTAGGCCATCGAGCGTCCCCTGCGTATTGGTGTATTCAAACGGCCCAAACATAGGCAAATGCACGTAAATAGAGCCCGACTCTCCTATAGGTACTGGCTGCATAGCATCATCCAGAATAATGATCGAACCGCCTGCTATGGCTTTACCTACTGAGCCGGGTTTCGCCAACGACTCTTGAGATGAAATTAACGTCATGAAACCTAATTCACTGGCGCCATAGGACTCAAAAAATATCGGCCCGAACCAATCAATCATGCCTTGCTTAACATCAACAGGCCAAGCCGAGCCCGTGGATAACGCGTACCGTAAACTCGACACATCGTATTTTTCACGTACCTCTTGTGGCAGCTTTAACAAGCGGATCATCATAGTAGGCACTATGTAGGTATGGGTTATTTTGTGCTGCTGCACATCGGCTAAAAAGCGCTCTGGATCAAATTTAGGCTCGATAAATACAGTTACGTTTCCTGCCGCCAGGCAGCATAGTGTCAATGCATGTGGGGCACTGTGGTAAAGCGGCGCTGCTATATAGAAGCGATCACCGCTGTCTAATTGCATAAGCGCCTTTGCTAGGCCAGCAAAGACAGTGTAAGGATCGGGTCTTTGTTCATCGTATTCACGTTTAATGCCCTTTGGTTGCCCTGTACTTCCGGATGTATATGAAAACATGCCCCTAAAGCGCTCAGGCTGACTTTCGATTTCAGGGGTATTACGCAGCACTGCGGTCAAGCGTTCCCAATGGGCAGTTGCGCTGAGCCTATCGTCAGTCGAATTTTTTGTTGTGGGAAGTACATCGGACTTTGCGTAGCGTTGATTGATAACGTCTGGCGTATCAACCACTAAGACGGCTAATTCTGGAGGTAGCGGTTGCGTAAATTGACCCAGTAAATTACTGTGCCCTACTAATACTTTCGCGCCGCTATCACTAAGGATGGGCATTAATTCAGCTTGGGTGCCATGCCAATTTAAAGTGACATAATAAGCTCCTACATAGCGACATGCTTCGACGACCTCGTAAAGCGTAGTATCGTTACGCAGTAAAATGGTAATCACATCACCAGTAGACACCCCTTTGTTTTGCAGCATTTGAGCAATTTTTCTCGCTCGGGATAACATGTCTTCACGCTTTACTTGTTCACCCGCTAAATGAAAATGGCCTGACATTCGCTTCTCCTATCCTTGGTATATCTTCCCCTTCATTGCCTTAAGCAATTCTATCAAGACCCAAGGTTTGATTAATAAATCGACAGTATAAGCAGGATAACCTAAGCAAGGCTTTGGTTTGCATCAGCATTTCAAATGGGAGGGTATATATAAAGTGAATGGCGAATAAGCAGTGCCTGCTCAGAGGTGATTGAGCGTTACAGCTAGTAAAAAATCTCAATGGCCGCGTGAACTTATACCAATTCCATTAAATTTTCGCTGAGTGGCTAATTATTTAATGGAGTTGGTATAGAACGCGAAGAGTAATGTTTATCGCGCGAGGCCTAGGAGTTTATTCGCTCAGTGCATTGTTAATAACGTCGGTCAGCGCTGCGAAATCAATTGCATCTTTATCTGAGAAGTTTATGCAGCCCTTTCCAGTTTTTTGTTTAGGGTAAAGCATTTTGTAAGCCGCAATGTGTTCGGCTTGGCAAGTATAAACCGACAAATAATGCTTTTGATTAGCGACGGATATCCAGCCTTGCTCTGTTCTAAACGTGGGCATATTATAATCCATAGAAAGACTAGCAAGAGGCGCACACTGCTCAATGCAGGTCATGACTTTTAGCAGCCGCTCACGCTTGTCTTCTTGGGTATTAAGAATATATTCCATTACTGCGGCATTGCCGTTAATTTTAAATACTCCAAGTTATGTGGATAACATTTATTGTTAGGTAAACAAACGCATAAACCAGCCTTTCTCTAACTCTTTACGGCAGCCCTTAAGTTGAGTTGCGTAACGCAATGAGCGCGCCTTAACGGTTTTGGCGACCTTTTGTAACCAGCGTTTTTTACGATAGCTTTTGCGTTTATAACCGCCCCATCCTTCATGGTAATTCAAATATTGCAGCTCAGCGTCCCATTTTGAAACGCGGTTAATTTTGTTAGTTTTACTGATAAACCACCCCATGAAATCCATGGCGTCGTCAAAATCTTCTCGGCTCGCCCATCCATTTCCTGTCTCGCGCGTATAATCAGCCCACGTCGGAGTTTTAGCTTGGGAGTAACCGTAAGCGCTGCTCACTCGCCCCCAAGGAATTAAACCGAAAAACACATAGTCTTTTGGAGGCAAGGCATCTGCTCGAAACGAACTTTCCTGATACATCATTGCCATAGGCACATGCATGGGTACGCCCCACTTTTCCGTCATGTCGTCAGCGGCATCAAACCAATCGCGCTTTTCAAAAAATATTTCACAAATATTACTGATGTTCTTTGGTGGCGTTGTGGTGCAACTGGACAGACAAAAGATGGAAGCTGCCAGCAGTAAAATTCGACCAAGCTTGAATCGACCGAGCTTAATTCGACTGGACTTTAGATGAAGGTACACATTACGAGACATACGTCACTCTCGTCAAAAGTTATAGAGGAAGCACAAGTGTTGATTCATTCGCACCCAATGAATGCCTATACTAACCCGATCGACATGACGATGGTAAGTATGAGAATTAAATCTCCCTACCTTTTAAACAGATAACAAAAATTACACTCACAATTGAACTATTCATCCGCGGTCGACTCTTACCTGTGTGTGTTTTAGTTTATGTGTGTTTCCAAGATTTTTTAGCCCAACATTTTGTTGGGCTTTTTTTTGCTCTTTTTTTATCTTTATTTTTGCACTTATAGGCCCAAAGCTTTTACTTAGGCGCCATTCGGTTCCACATGTTTACTTCGTTTTCGCTGCTCTGAATGGTACAAGCTGCCACTAACGAACTGTTAGTAAGAAGCACAAGTGGTAAGCGGGACCAGAGGACAACACTTTATGATGTTGGATGGGGCGCGTGTTAGCTTTTGCTGTGACCAGAATTTTTAATCAAAAACACGCCGTAGGACGCGTTGTAAGTGCTGCCGACAACCTTTTATAATTTTTTGTATATTTGTTTGAACTAACTGGCAGTACCTAGGGTCATAACTAGCGTGTGTTTTAGTTTATGTGTGTTTCCGAAATTTTTAGCCCAACTTCTGGTTGGGCTTTTTTTTGCCTAGTATTTATATCTTACCTTGATTCCCGTTCAAACTCTTTTGCGTTTCCTACCCTTCGTAATTGCTTGGTGACCTAGCCTATTAGGCCTGTTGGATTCTTTCGCGATCAAAAACCATTGTAATTAAAGTACTTCTGGGTAACCCAAGATGCACAAAGCAAAGACACGCAGCTGCAGTATTAACTGAACTCACTACGTCACGATTCCGGTATACTAACTATCTCAAATAAACCTGCGTTTGATGATAAAAACAGCCTCCAGGCCTCTAAATTAGTACTAACGACCAATAAATTCAATTTTTGTTATTTATTTGGGAACTATTTTTCGATATTCACGGTCATATTTAGCGTGTGTTTTAGTTTATGTGTGTTTTCCGACTAAACTATTTGGCCCGACTTTTAGTCGGGCTTTTTTTTGACCTAAATAAAATTAGGATAAATGCCAATCACGCTGAACATTTACCGCTAATACCTACCCTCAATACTGTCTCCAACGGACTTGTTTTGTATTAAATTCGCGCCAATTTCATACCAATCGATAAATAATTATATTTTTAATCTTTTTAGTGAACTAAATAAAGGATATGTTGGTCGTATTTGGTGTGTGTTTTAGTTTATATGTGTTTCCTGAATAAACTATTTGGCCCAGCTCTTTAGCTGGGCTTTTTTTTACCCGCAATAAAATCGCATAGCAAATCCAATTTTCGCTCATCTAAACCTTGTCTGAACTGATTGCGCTATTCGCTTAATGCTTCCAGCGTAATAGCTGAATTTTTTACAGCCTGAACTCGCCAATTAATTTTTTTTGATCTTTTTGTGAACTAATTACGGAACACACCGGTCATATGTAGCGTGTGTTTTAGTTTATGTGTGTTCCCGATTAAACTAGTTTAGCCCGGCTCTTTAGTCGGGCTTTTTTTTGACCAATGAAAAGTCCTTAGGGAAAGGGCGCAATGCGCAAATTTAGGGCAAAGAACAGACGCTACCGTTGACTGATTAGTTGGCAAACAGCCTGCTCTCATCTGCAATTTAGTACCGATAGTTAAATAATTTACTTTTTTGCATTTTTGTTTGAACTAAATTGAGATTACATGGGTCATATTTAGCGTGTGTTTTAGTTTATGTGTGTTCCCTTATTAAACTATTTAGCCCGGCTTTTTGGCCGGGCTTTTTTTTACACGTAGAAATGCAAATAAGAACGTTTTTTACTGTTCTAATCATTATCAGCTTTGATATTTTTCGTCAATTGCTCTCAAATTGTGTTCTTCACCGCCAATATGACACCTATCACAGAGAAATTTTATATTTTTGAACTAATAGCATGTTCTTCGGTCATATGTTGTGTGTGTTATAGTTTATGTGTGTTCCCAAAAAAAAGCCCAGCTTAATTAGCTGGGCTTTTTTTTGTTCCTACCAATAGATTAGCAAATAGCAACAGGCACAAAAGACCCGGCTTAGGCCGGGCATATGATATATGACTACTATAAGCGGCTAATTAAACTGATAGGTAAAATAGTCACTTAAGAATTGATCAAAGCTCACAGTGTCAGACTGCTCGATATGATGCTGAGCATCCAACGAGCTCACAGCATACTGACTAAGCTTTTCTGCGTCGAAGAACTTATATTCAGCTTGATTTAGGCTCTGCTTGTACGCTGAAGCCAATTCAACCCCTAAAGTGCCGTTATCTTTATTCTCACCTAGCAATATCGCCAATACCTTTGCAGAAGGCGTTAAAGCTGGATCCACAATTTTTTGCCACTCTTGTTCTACCGCTTTACTGTATTCAGCGACTTCATGATTGGTGTCTAATACTTTCGCTACCTGTCTCATGCCTGCAAATAATTCTGCGGCCCATTGGTTCATTGGCACAGATTCCCCCTCTGTTGAGAGCATCAGCTCAGGATCGCGACCATGATCAACTACTGCACGTAAGTTAGTTTCTGTTTCACGATATGAGTCCGGCGTCATATCCAGGCTGGGCATCACCACACAATACACAAGAAAAACATCTAAGAAGAAAAACTGATTACGCTCAATGCCAATATCACTAAACGGATCCACATCCAATGCGCGCACTTCGATGTACTCAACCCCACGAGCTTGTAAGGCATCTGTCGGCTTCTCTAACGGTTTTGTGGGCTGTTTAGGGCGGATGGGTGAATACAGCTCATTTTCTATCTGCAGCACGTTGCTGTTAAGTTGCTGGTATTGCCCGTCTTTCTTACCCGCGTATTTCTCGAATATTTCTGAGGGCGTACTAATGGCTTTGCGTAACGAGGCTATATAAGTGTCGACTTGGTTATAACATGTCATCAAACCCGATTGCGCACTGTTGGTGTAACCCAGATCACTCATACGTAATGATGTTGCATAAGGGAGATAGAGCGATCCTTTGCCAATCGTTTTAAATGTTAAAGTGGTATTTTTGCCTTTGATGAATGAACTGCATAATGCAGGTGATGCGCCATATAAATAGGGAATTAACCAACAGAAACGGCGATAGTTTCTAATTAATGCGAAATAAGCTGCTGACTTTGTTTCTTTATTATTTTCGCTACCTTCTACTTTATCTAGCCAAAGATCCCAGAAACTATCAGGCAATGAAAAATTGAAATGCACTCCCGCAATCGCTTGCATCATGCTGCCATATCGATTCTTTAGACCTTCCCGATAAAGGCTTTTCATTTTACCCACATTCGATTTGCCGAACTGCGCAATGGGGATCTCATTCTGATCATCTATGTAGCAAGGCATACTCATAGGCCACAAACATTCATCACCAATATTGGCGAGTGCAAATTTATGTACGTCACGAAGCTGGCCCAATGTTTTATCAACATTTTGCTCAGGTGGCGTAATGAACTCCAAAAGAGACTCAGAGAAATCAGTCGTAATGTAATCGTGGGTTAAAGCGGCCCCCAATTTTTCATTGTGAGGCGTTTGCGCTAACTTACCATTAGGTTGAATACGTAGCGCTTCACGCTCTATTCCATGGCTTATGCCCGCCAATGTAGAAGCAAGCTCTTCTTTCGCTAGAATGGCTAAACGCTCGTTAAAATCTTTATCTAATGTTTGCAAAGTAAATTCCAATAATGTCAGCAACCCACAGTAAATGGGGAGCGTAAAAGTTATTTCAAGGAATATAGACCCTCGCTAAGCAAATATTCGCTCAGCTCAGGTATTAATATTCAACGGTCAGGTCAACCACTTCTCTTCCAAGCGTTGCCAACTGAGCGCGGATAACACTTGCATCTCCAACGACCACAACTTGCATTGAGTTAGGATCAAGCACCTTTGCAGCAAGTGCATTAAGTTCGGCTTTATCTATATTATGAATAATCTCATTTTGCGTCCCGCGGTACGATTTGTCTAAGCCGAAGGTCAGTAGGTGACGCAGAAATCCCGCTTTACTGGACGGTGTCTCATATTCTAATGCATCTCCTTGCGTAAAGGCATTGCGCATCAGTTCTAACTCAGTTTGCGTCATCCCTTTCTCATGATACTCACTTATTTCACTGAGCATTTCATGAATACCATCAGCGGTATTGTCTTGCTTGAGGTCAGCGCTAGCGTTAAACCAACCTAGCGTTTTGCCACCAATAAAATTGGTTGAAGCGCCATAGGTATAGCCTTTGTCTTCGCGTAAATTCAAGTTGATACGACTACTGAATACACCACCAAGCGCGAAATTCATAAGCTTACTTCTAAATTGCTCGCCTGTGGCATCGTACGGCAGGTAAGGTTTAAAGATAGATACGACTGATTGCTTTGCCCCTGGCTTATCCACCAGATAAATAACTGGCTTGCCCATCTCAGGAAATTCAGCATAGTCTTTTATTTCGTATGGTTTAGCCGGCCAATTTGTTAAAAAGGCTAACGATGTCTGCAAAGATTTCGTATCTATGTCTCCGACTACCACTACGTTTGCTTTCGAAGGTGAATAATATTGCTGATAGTAGGCTTTCACATCTTCTAGAGAAATATTTTGAATGGTGCTCAGGGTGCCAGAATCTGGCAGGCTAACGCGGTTATCTTTACCAAATAGTAATTCGCTCACCGCTCGGCTTGCCAAAACAGATGGATTTTTAACTTGCTGTTGAAGTGACTGCGCAGAGCGTTGCTTCAACCGCTCGAAATCACTTTGTGAAAATGCTGGGTTGAACATCTTCTTTTTGAATAATGCTAAAGTTGCATCCAAATTACGTGACAAACTATTAATACGCACCGTGGTAAAGCGGCCATTTGCATCGAAACGAATGCTGCTGCCTAATAACGCTAATTGATTTGCCATTTCTTCATTGGTAAAGCCCTTGGTCGTTTCATTCATCATTTGAGCAGTAAAAGACGCTAAACCAGCCTTGTCGATAGGGTCGAGTAAAGGCCCGCCTTCCATATTGAAGCTAATCGAGACCGTGGGCGTTTCATCCGTTGCTAAGCTGACAAGGGTTAAACCGTTCTCAAAACGCTGCTCGTCAAAATCAGGCACGCTCACCACCGGTGAAGGCCCAGCTGGAGGCTGAATACTGCGATCGAAGGTATCGACAATCGTGGCTTGTTCGATGTGCGCCTGCACTGTTTTGATATTATCTAGTTGACGCTTAGGGACAGTGAAATTAGCAGGCTTAGCGGCTAAACCGACTTGGCCATTAGGCACGATACTCAACACCACACTCGGTTTATCTTTAATATAGCGCTGGTAAACACGCATCACATCTTTTGCCGTGACAGCATTGTAGCGGTCCAAATCGTACTGCACCATGTCAGGCTCGCCGTCAAAGGTTTGATTTGAGGCTAGCGTTGATACCTTACCCGACACACTTTGCAAACCGAAGATCGTTGAAGACTCAATACCCACTTTAGTGCGGTTTAAGTCGTCTTCGTTCACACCGCGCTTTTCAAACTCAGCCAACGTTTGCTCGAAACGTGCATAAAGCTCAGATAAATTGGTGCTATTTTGCGGGTTAGCGAGTGCGATTAACTGAAATTCACAGGCCAGCTCTTGGCAAGGGTGGGACACCACTGCTTGTACTGCGTACCCGTCTTTGACTAGATTTTTATAAAACAATGACGTTTTACCCGCCCCTAGAATATTTGATAGTACATCGAGGGGTGCTTCGTCTTCGTGGCGCACATAAACAGTAGGAAACGTGACCTGCAATAAGGGCAAATGTATTTCATCTTCTAAGGTAACAAAGCGCGTTTCATCTAGGGTAACGAGTTCTTTCTCAGCGTCTTCCACACTTGGCCCAGCAGGAATGGAACCAAAGTATTTGTCTGCCCATGCAAGCACCTGCTCCGGCTCGATGTCACCGCCAATGGTTAACACAGCGTTATTAGGGCCATACCAGCGTTTGAAGAACGCTTTTAGATCATCTACGTTTACGCGATTTAAATCTTCTATGTAACCAATGGTTGACCACGAATAGGGGTGCCCTGCTGGATACAAGGCCTCAGAGTTACGCTCACTGCGCAGGCCATAAGGTTGGTTATCGTAACTCTGGCCACGCTCGTTTTTAACTGTTTCGCGCTGTATCTCAAACTTTTCTTGGGTCACCGAACCGAGTAAAAAACCCATGCGATCGGCTTCAAGCCACATCATTTTTTCAAGTTGATTAGCCGGCACGGTTTCATAATAGTTAGTGCGATCAGAATTGGTGGTGCCATTCATACTGCCACCAGCCTCAGTCACTATTTTTATATGTTCGTCATCTGCGACGTTTTTCGAGCCTTGGAACATCATGTGTTCAAAAAAATGGGCAAAGCCTGACTTTCCCACTTCTTCTCGGGCTGAGCCCACGTGATACGTCACATCAACATGTACAAGAGGATCGGAATGGTCTTCGTGTAAGACCAGGGTTAGTCCATTGGCAAGGCGATACTTTTTGTAGGGGATCCGAACTTGGTCGTCACTTGCACCATGTTCAGCGACTAAGGTTACCCCAGTAGGTAAATTTGTAGTCGTCGGTTGTGTCACTGTGTTGGTGGGTTGACATGCGGATAGAAAGCCAGCAAATGCCGATAATATAACGATTTTTTTTACCACGAGAAACTTGCCCATTGATTTACACTAGTTGAATAGTCTACCCTTTCATTCATAATAAAGTCACCCAGCTTGTGCTGATTGGCACCGCGCGATATTACCGCCAGCTCTAAGGATCCTGTACATGAATCAAGAACCCGTAATTTTCGATGTAGACTTTGCACTGCGCCAATTTAGCGGCAATCAGAGCCTATTGGTTAAAATGCTTGGTAAATTTAACGAGCAATATTCTGACACTGAAAACACACTTGTCAGTGATATTCGCTTACAAAATTTAGATTCGGTTCGACAGCTGGTTCACACTATAAAAGGCGTTAGCGGTAATTTAGGCATGTCAGCGCTGCATCAGGCCAGCCGTGATTTTGAAGCTCAAATTAAAGGTGAAGAAAATGAAACCTTAGATTGCACCGCATACAATGCTGTGCTTCGTCAAACATTAACCTGTATTAATGAATATGTAGCCGCATCGCAAGACGCAGCGGGCACTGCATCAGTAGAAACCTCAGGTGTGGTCAATGCCCAAGGTAAGCAAGATTTATTAACGGCACTTAATAGAAACGAATTTATTACCCCCAGCAAACTCGATCAGTATATTCGCGATTGCGCTTTAGATGCCGCAGGTCAGGTTGCACTGCGAGATGCCATTGATGATCTTGATTACCCCGCGGCGATTGCCTTACTTGAATAGCGTCCCTGTCACGTCTATTCGTGTTGTTTTAAATCACCCCGATTTTTTTGTTATCGACAAGCCCCATGGAATAAGTGTGCAAAATGAATTGGACGCCCAGGGTATCCTGCCTGTGATGTGCGCCCAGCAAGCAGTCGACAAACTCTGGCTGGTGCACCGCTTAGACAAAGTCACTTCAGGCTTACTGATTTTGGCCAAAAATGCTCAAGCAGCAAGCACACTAGGCAAACTGTTCGAAGCACGTGCAATTGAAAAGTATTACCTAGCCTTGGGTGGCCCAAAACCAAAGAAAAAGCAGGGTACCGTCAGCGGTGCCATGAAGAAAATTCGCGATGGGAAGTGGGCGTTCAGTCAAGGCGGTACTGGAATAGCGACCTCACAGTTTTTCAGTAAAAGCGTTTCAGCGGGTATTCGGCTTTGCTTGCTAAAACCGTTAACTGGCAAGACCCACCAGCTACGCGTCATGCTAAAAAGCTTAGGCAGCCCTATTTTAGGTGATGCTTTATATAAGGGCATAGAACAAGATAGAACCTACCTACATGCTTATTGCTTGCGCTTTGAATACCAAGGACAACTGATACAGCTTACCTGCCCTCCTTCCAGCGGCGAGCTTTTTACCAACGAAGACTGCCAAGTTGCTATGCGAGAGTATAGTGAGCCATGGTTAATATCTTGGCCTAAAACAAAACCAACTGCCGCCAGTAGATGAAATAGAGGAACCTATCAATGAAAGTGGCGATTTTGGGAAATGGCGCTATCGGTAACTTGCTGGTGCTTAAATGTTATCAAATAAAGCAAGATGTTGGTGTCTTCATGCGATCCCAGCAGCACTTTACACTTACTGCAACCGACATTGGGCATCAGGCCCATCAAATTAACATCGACTCACTTGCACGCGCTAGCCTGAGCGAATTTAATCTGCTGATTATTCCCGTAAAGGCCTATCAGGTAGTGAATGCGCTCAAGCAGTTGCAAACCGATTTAACACCTGTGCAAACAATTGTATTGTTGCACAATGGTATGGGGGTGATTGAGAGTGCAAAAGCACTGCTGCCTGATAATCCAATTATTGCAGCAACCACCAGTCACGCGGCCTATAAGCCAGATGCGCAGAGTGTGACAGAAACGGGGTTGGGAGTTTGCCATTTAGGCTATCTACAACATCCAGGGGCGATTGACTCTGAACAAATCCACAACATATTGAACCGACTTTTGGGACCATGTACTTGGCATGAAAAAATTGAACAAGCTCTGTGGGACAAGCTTGCGATTAATGCAGCAATCAACCCACTTACTGCCATTCACAGAGTCAACAATGGTCAGTTAACCGAGTTGAAGTACCGCGCTGATATCGAAAGTATTTGTGCTGAAGCAGTAAGCGTGATGACAGCCAGTGGATTTCATGCGGATAAAGGTGAGCTGGTCGAAAAGGTACTTGATGTAGCTAACGCCACCGCTACTAACTACTCATCTATGTATCAAGATATCGCCCATCATCGTTTAAGCGAAATTGCTTTTATTAACGGTTACATATGCCAAGAAGCCCAAAAACAGGGATTAGATGTACCATTTAATACTGAGTTGGTTAACAAAATAAACGCATTGGCATAAGAGCCTACAGGTAATGAAATGTGTTTTAGTAACCTTTTGCCTCACTTAAACTTTTCACTTAGATACAAAAAGAGCGCTTATTAGCGCTCTTTCTTATACTGGACTTATTGACTGATTATTCAGCCTTGTCGCCGCTGACTTCTGGTTTCATATGTGGGAACAAGATCACGTCTTTAATCGTTGGGCTGTCAGTGAATAACATCACCAAACGGTCGATACCAATGCCCTCGCCTGCTGTTGGTGGTAAACCGTATTCAAGAGCACGAATATAGTCGTCATCGAAGTGCATCGCTTCATCATCACCTGCATCTTTCTCAGCCACTTGTTTACGGAAACGCGCTTCTTGATCTTCTGAGTCATTCAACTCAGAGAAACCATTGGCTAATTCACGGCCGCCTACGAAGAACTCAAAACGGTCAGTCACAAAATGATTGTCGTCATTACGACGCGCCAAAGGCGACACTTCCCACGGGTACGCAGTAATAAATGTTGGCTGATCAAGTTGCTCTTCGGCTGTTGCTTCGAAAATTTCACATAGGTACTTACCAGCCCCCCAAATACCATCAACTTCTGGCTCTTTAATGTGCAACTGTTTCGCCATGGCTTTTAGCTCATCGAGATGTGCTTCAGGATCGTTGATCGCCGCTACATTTGCTTCAGGCCAGTACTTGATGACGGCTTCGCTCATGGTTAGACGTTGGAAAGGTTGGCCAAAGTCATAGGTTTTCTCTTCGACTACGTTACCTTCAGTATCTTTGATGGTGTTCTTAACGATGACAGTGCCTAGTACGTCTTGTGCAACCGTGCGCAGCATTTCTTCCGTTAGGTTCATCAAGTCTTGATAATCGGCATAGGCCTGATAGAACTCAAGCATAGTGAACTCAGGGTTATGACGTGTTGATAAGCCTTCGTTACGGAAGTTACGGTTTATTTCAAACACGCGCTCAAAACCACCTACCACTAAGCGCTTTAGGTAAAGCTCAGGCGCGATACGCAAGTACATGTCAATGTCTAAGGCGTTATGATGAGTTTTGAACGGTTTTGCCGTCGCACCACCTGGGATCACTTGCAGCATAGGTGTTTCTACTTCCATGAACTTACGCTCACTTAGGAAATTACGAATACCGGTGACAATTTTACTACGGATCATAAAGGTTTCACGCGTTTGCTGATTGGTAATCAAATCAACATAACGCTGGCGATACTTAGTTTCTTGATCAGCAAGGCCATGGAACTTTTCAGGCAACGGACGCAATGACTTAGTCAACAATTGGTATTCGTTCATAGTGACGTACAAGTCGCCTTTACCCGACTTGTGCAACTCACCTTTAACACCAATGATGTCACCGATGTCTAAACTGGTATAACGGGCTTTAATGTCTTTTTGCGTGTCTTTTGAGGCATACGCTTGAATGCGTCCTGTCATGTCTTGCAACAACAAGAATGGACCACGTTTGGCTAGAATACGCCCAGCAATACTAACCACTTTACCGAGTTCTTCTAGGGCTACTTTCTCGTGCTCACCAAATTCAGCTTGAAGATCTTCGCTATAAAATTCACGGCGGAAGGTATTAGGGAAACCGTTCGATTTACAGTTTTCACGGATCTGTGAAAGTTTAGCTCGGCGCTCAGCTATGAGCTTGTTTTCATCTTGTTGCTGTTCAGTCATCGACTTTCCTGATTTCTAGTAGCTGTATATTAATGTGGGTTACTTACAAACCAGACTTTAAACTGGCTTGTATAAATTTGTCTAAATCGCCGTCTAACACTGCTTGGGTGTTGCGCGTTTCAACACCGGTACGCAAGTCTTTAATTCGAGAATCGTCCAGCACGTAGGAACGAATTTGGCTGCCCCAGCCGATATCAGACTTACTGTCTTCCATAGATTGCTTTTCTTCGTTCTGCTTTTGCATCTCGAATTCATACAGCTTGGCTTTTAGCTGTTTCATAGCTTGGGCTTTGTTTTTATGTTGCGAGCGGTCATTTTGACACTGCACTACAATATTCGTCGGTTCGTGGGTAATACGTACCGCAGAATCGGTCCTGTTTACGTGCTGACCACCCGCGCCAGAGGCGCGATATGTATCAATACGCAGATCAGATGGGTCGATATCTATCTCAATATCATCATCAATTTCTGGGTAAGCGAACACAGAGGCAAACGAGGTATGACGTCGGCTTCCTGAATCAAAAGGGGATTTTCGAACTAAGCGATGTACGCCCGTTTCGGTGCGCAGCCAACCAAATGCATATTCACCTTCAAAGCGAATGGTTGCACTTTTAATACCGGCAACATCCCCATCAGAGACTTCAATCAACTCAGTTTTAAAGCCGTGAGCTTCACCCCAGCGAAGATACATGCGCAGCAACATACTGGCCCAATCTTGCGCTTCTGTGCCACCCGAGCCTGACTGGATGTCAATATAGCCATCGTTAGCGTCATTCTGGCCGCTAAACATACGACGAAACTCTAACGTTTCAAGTCTAGATACTAACTCAGCTAAGTCTTTTTCAGCTTCGTCCAGTGTTTCTTGGTCGTTTTCTTCTACCGCTAATTCAAGTAGTTCTTCAACATCAACACAACCCTGTTCCAGAAAAACAATGGTTTCTACCACTTGCTCTAAGGCAACTTTTTCCTTACCAAGGGCTTGAGCACGTTCCGGCTCATTCCATACATCAGGGCTTTCTAATTCGCGGTTGACTTCTTCAAGGCGTTCACTCTTTTGATCATAGTCAAAGGTACCCCCGAAGCGAAGCGCTGCGCTGCTTTACGTCACTGATAGTATTTAATATTGGATTGATTTCGAACATAAACCTTAACATTGTCATAGCGATTGAATGGCGGCGGATTTTACCGGATTTTCTGTATTAATGACAGACGTCAAGGGCGATGAAATAAAAATCAATATTCGCCAGCCGCGACTACAACCATCATCACAAACAAAAACACCCGCTAAAAAGCGGGTGTTTGCATTTTAACATCGTTGAAGCTGCGGTGTTACATGCGCTCCATAGTGTCGATACCTAATAAGCTTAAGCCCGATTGCAAGGTTTTAGCGGTTAAGGCCGCAAGTGTCATTCGACTATCGCGCACGTCCTGTTCAATGCCGTCTTTTAACATCGGGCAGGCTTCGTAAAAGCTCATAAACAAGCTAGCAAGCTCGTACAGGTAAGTACACAAGACATGAGGGGTGCCCTCTGCAATGACTTGGTTAATGGCTTCAACATATTGTAGTTGCTTCACCGCAAGGATTTTTTCTTGAGGGGCATCAAGTGAAATCGGTGCATTTAAGGTTTGGTGATCAACTCCTGCCTTACGGAAAATACTCATCACACGAGTATAAGCGTATTGCAAATATGGCGCTGTATTGCCTTCAAAACTGAGCATGCTGTCCCAGCTAAACATGTAATCAGTGGTACGGTTTTTACTTAAATCAGCGTACTTCACCGCACCGATACCAATTTTATTGGCCAGTACTTTTAACTCATCACTGGATAAATCAGTTTCACGTTTACTCAATAACGCTTCAGCACGCTCAACCGCTTCATCTAGCAGTTCAACCAATTTCACCGTGCCGCCTGTACGGGTTTTGAAAGGGCGACCATCGTTGCCTAGCATCATCCCAAATGGGCAGTGCTCATAGGTTTGCTCCGGCTCAATAAAACCAGCTTTGCGAGCAACCAATTCGGTTTGCTTGAAATGCAACGCTTGTCGCGCATCAGTCAAAATCAGCGTGCGATCAGCGTGTAATTGCTTATTACGGTGACGTATAGCCGCTAAATCTGTAGTAGCGTACAAGTACCCACCGCCAGATTTTTGCACGATATACGCAGCAGGGTTGCCTTCTTTATCAGCTAATTCGGGTAAAAACACCACTTGTGCGCCTTGGCTTTCAACCGCTAATCCTTTGGCTTGCAGTTCGTTTACCACGTTGGCCAAGTCATGGTTATAGGCACTTTCACCCATAATGTCGTCACGGGTTAAGCTCACATTGAGCTTATGGTAAACCTCTTCACTGTGGGTAATCGACACATCAATAAAGTTCTGCCATAAGGCCAAACAATGGCTGTCGCCACCTTGTAGTTTCACCACGTATTCACGGGCGCGATCAGCGAAGCCTTCTTCTTCATCAAAACGCACTTTCGCTTCACGGTAGAAGTCTTCTAAATCAGAAAGTGCTGTTTCAGCGACTTGGTTTGATTCAAGTTTGTCGTTTAGGTGCGCCAGCAACATGCCGAATTGCGTCCCCCAATCCCCCATATGATTTTGGCGAATAACCTTGTGGCCCATGAATTCGAGCGCTTTGACGACTGCATCACCAATGATAGTGGTACGTAAATGACCTACGTGCATCTCTTTAGCTAAATTAGGCGACGAGTAATCCACTACCACCGTTTTGCTTGGCTGGGCTTCAATGTTTAAGCGAGTGTCTGCAGCAGCCTCTGACAACTGTGCTGCAAGCCACGCTTTGCTCAGATAAATATTAATAAAACCTGGGCCCGCAACTTCAAGTTTTTCCGCAATACCATCAAGCTCAACGGCTTCAACTATTTTCTCAGCAATATCACGTGGTTTTTGCTTTAGTACTTTAGCCAATGCCATGGCACCGTTGAATTGATAATCACCAAAGCCAGCTTTTGTCGCACGGCTAAGAGGCGCGGGAGAATTTTCTGGCGCGCCGATAGCAACTAAAGCCGCGCTAAATTTATTCAATAATAGTGTGTGTAAGTTCATATTTTAAAAGCCAATAGTCGTATTCGTTGAACACATCGATGATGTGCAGATTGGTGGGGCGAACTGCCCCGAACCATTAATGCTCGCGAGTTTGATGAAACTCTATATCGGGGTAGCGCTCTTGAGCTAACGACAAGTTGACCATAGTCGGTGCGATGTAGGTCAGGTTGTCGCCACCATCAAGGGCCAAATTGGCTTCGGCCTTGCGTTGAAATTCATCTACTTTTCGCTCATCTTTTCCGTATATCCAGCGGGCGGTGGCTACGTTGATATGCTCGTACATGGCATCCACATTGTATTCGCCTTTAAGACGAGCAACGACAACATCAAACTGCAATACACCCACTGCGCCCACAATCAAATCGTTGTTTTGCAATGGTCTGAATACTTGCACTGCGCCTTCTTCAGAAAGCTGGATCAAGCCTTTAAGCAATTGTTTTTGCTTAAGCGGATCACGCAAACGAATTCGCTTAAATAACTCAGGGGCAAAGTTAGGAATACCGGCAAATCGGAACTTATCACCTGCGGTAAAAGTATCGCCAATTTGAATCGAGCCATGATTATGTAAACCAATGATATCGCCTGCATAAGCCTCTTCGAGAAGCTCTCGGTCACCCGCTAAAAATGTTAAGGCATCAGAAATACGCACATCTTTACCGATACGGCTTTGATGCATTTTCATGCCTTTTTGATATTTACCCGACACAATCCGGCAGAACGCAATACGATCTCGGTGTTTGGGATCCATGTTGGCTTGAATTTTAAACACGAAACCACTAAATTTTTCGTCTTTTGCTTCCACTTTACCTTGGTCAGTTTCACGGCCTTGTGGAGAGGGAGCCCAATCAACCAAGCCATCAAGCATGTGATCCACACCAAAGTTACCCATAGCGGTACCGAAAAAGACCGGGGTCAATTCACCGGCAATAAACTCTTCTAAATTGAATTCGTGAGAGGCACCCTTTACCAACTCCAACATATCACGCAGTTCGTCAGCGTAATCGCCAATCGCAGTGTCTAGTTCAGGATTGTCTAAGCCCTTGATAACCCGCTTTTCTTGGATGGTATGACCTTGCCCAGTGCGGTACAACGTCGTTTCGTCACGCAGCAAGTGATAAACACCTTTGAATTCTTTACCCATACCGATAGGCCACGTAATAGGTGCACATTTGATATTGAGCACGCTTTCCACTTCATCGAGCAGATCGATAGGATCACGCGTATCTCGGTCTAGTTTGTTCATAAATGTAATGATAGGTGTATCACGTAAACGTGTGACGTCCATCAACTTTACGGTTCTAGCTTCAACACCCTTCGCGGCATCGATCACCATCAAACATGAATCAACCGCAGTAAGCGTACGGTAGGTATCTTCTGAGAAATCTTCGTGACCTGGAGTATCAAGCAAATTCACCAAGCAATCAGAATAGGGAAATTGCATTACGGATGTGGTGACAGATATGCCCCGCTCTTTTTCCATCTCCATCCAGTCAGATTTAGCATGTTGTCCAGACTTTTTGCCTTTCACGGTACCAGCACGTTGTAAGGCATTTCCGAACAATAATACTTTTTCTGTAATGGTGGTTTTACCCGCATCCGGGTGAGATATAATAGCAAAAGTACGTCTGCGTGAGACTTCTTGCGGGACTAAAGCGTTCGACATCTAATAAAATCTTCTCGTGTTTTCACGGTTTTGTATGCACAGGTAGAAGCCATCAATTGCGCTTCAATCGTCAAATCCGTCTTGTTAATCGTCATTGCGCGCTATTTTCGCTGATATTAGGCACATAAACAATCAATGCTTGCGGATCAGTCCGGATTTATACTTTTAAAGCGAATAATAGCGTTTCCTCAGCAGCTCTGCTGAAAGCGAATGACACAAAGCAAAGATGGGAAAGGCAAGATTTTTCATGCCAAAAGCAAAACTACGTAAAAAAAGAGAAATAAAAAAGGGGCCAAATTGGCCCAAAGCTAGCGCATTGCGCTAGTAACGCAGTATGTACTCAAAACCAAACTTTTACTTAATGGGTTAAATATCGATAACCACTTTACCTAGCCCTTGACCACTGGCTAAACGATCGTGCGCTTTGCCCACTTCTTCGAGGCTGAATGTCAGATCATCTAATACCGGGCGTAAATGGCCAGCTTCAATAATGCCTGCGACTTCTGTTAAAATCTGGCCGTGTACTTCACGTTTGTGGTCGTGCAGCATCGGAATAAGCATAAACACCACGTGCAATGATAATCCTTTGAAATGCGCGCCTGATAGGTCGAGTTCAAGCAAGGATACTGTTGTGGCAATTTGTCCATTTAACGCAGCTGCTTCAAATGAATTCAGCAGATTCGCCCCGCCGACTGAATCGAATATCACATCAAAACCAGCGCCTTGGGTGTGCTTTTGTACATAATCCGCAACCGTTTCTGTTTTGTAATTAATGCTGGTCGCGCCCAATTCTTCAATTAGTGCAGTTTGTGCATCGCCGCCACCAGTTGAAAAGACGTTGGCACCGAAGTAGCGCGCTAGTTGCAATGCAATATGTCCTACACCACCAGAACCGCCATGTACTAATACGTTTTGACCTTCTTTAACCTGTGCCCGCTTTAACCCTTCGTAGGCAGTGATGGCAACTAAAGGCAATGCAGCGGCTTCACGCATCGATAAATTTTTAGGTTTGTTCGCGATTAATTTTGCGTCAGCAAGCATGTATTCGGCGAGAGTCCCCTGTAAATCGGCTAACCCACCAGCACAGCCGAATACTTCATCACCCACGGCGAAGTCCGTGACGCCCTCGCCTACGGCTTCGATGATACCCGCGAAATCCATACCTAATACAGCTGGTGCGGGTGGCGACAAGGGTAGATCTGGGCCCATTTGCCGAATCATCATGTCAACTGTATTAACGCTACTGGCGGCAACGCGCACTAAAACGTGGCCAGGCTTTATTTCAGGCTTAGCTATCTCGGTTGACGTAAAAACACTGGAATCACCAAATTCATTAACAATCATCGCTTTCATCACAAGGACCTCTTTATTGATTAAGAATGTGCATTGTAACCACTTCACTTTGTAGTGATAATCGGGCAATGGATACAATCAGTTTTTAGATTTAGTTGATAATAGAATGAATATTGAGCACCTCAAGCTTTTCGTGCGTATCGCAAGAACTTGCAACATCAGTGCCGCGGGCCAAGAACAAGACTTATCGCCGGCAGTAGCAAGCGCTTATATAAGCAAACTTGAAGATAATTTAGGTGTGCGCCTTGTACATCGGACTACTCGTAAGGTGTCACTAACTGAAGAAGGTGAAGCGTTTTTACCTCATGCAGAAGAAATACTTACGAATATCGAAACTGCACGGGCTTCCGTGGGCGATGGTGAGCATAACCCTAAAGGTGTTTTGAGAGTTACGGCTCCAGCCTCTTTCGGGCGGATGCATATTGTTCCTGCATTGGAAAAATTTTTAGCTCGCTATCCAGATTTATCAGTGGATTTTCGCTTTAATGACTCGATAGTCGATTTAGTTGAAGGTGGCTTTGATATTGCGATACGCGATGCAGCTTTAAAAGACTCCAATTTGTTTGCGCGCAAACTCGCGCCAGATCGCCGTATTGTTTGCGCTTCGCCAGAATACATAAAAAACCATGGAGCCCCTAAAACACCTCAAGATATAACGGATCATAAATGCGTAAATTTAATGGGCCTTGACACTTGGGACTTCGAAACAGACAAAGGTCCCGTAAGTGTAAAAGCAACGGGGAAAATTCGTATTGATAATGGTGAGGCTGTGCGAGACGCCGCAATTGAAGGCTCGGGCCTTGTTATGTCATCTATCTGGTGTGCCTATCAGGCTTTGCAATCGGGTCAACTCGTTCAAGTGTTAGAGGATTATCCCATGGTGTCCAAAACGGCGATTTGGGCAGTTTACCCGAGTAATCGCCAGTTAGCGCCAAAGGTGCGCGCTTTCATTGATTTCTTCTTGGCATATTATGGGCAAACTCCTTATTGGGAGCGAGCGTTGCAAAAGTAGTTACTCACAACATTTACAGCGATAGCATCTGCGGTGCGCGATAGTTATTTCCCGTACCAATGATTGACAAACGCCCCTATCATCCCTATGTCTTTTGGTGGTGGCGTTAGCAGTTTGATTGAACACACGTCGCGTTTTGATGTTACAAGCGTCGATTAAAATTCAATGCAGATTGTATATGTCAGTTTATTCATAAAATAAGGAGTCAACATGTTAGGCGAAAATCACTCACTTAATAGCGATTTCCCCGAGTACAGAGAAGTCATCTCAACACTCAATAAAAACGATGCCAAATTTGCTGAGAAGGCAAAGCAGTACGACGAATTAGATAAAGAAATACGCGTGTTAGAACTTAAAGATGCCCCCATTGATGATGAGGCGATGCATCAGATGAAACACGATCGCGCTATGTTGAAAGATTTACTCTATCAGCGGTTACTTGAGGAAAGTAAATAGAGCTGTATTTAGATCGCTATGCATGAAGTGCCTGTTAAAGGTACTTCATGTTTACCCTCTTGTTTAACTCCGCTTGACTAATCACATATCACCAAACGTTTTAATTGCTAAGCGCTTACGTTAGAAACTATCTAACTGAAACCCAGTTCATTATAGTCATCTGTTTCGCTTTACGGACAAACCCGCCTGTGGGGAGCATGAATACTGCGTTTGGCTCTGCAAACGCACTTTTTAACTGTGCAGACATGCCACTGAAAACTGTCACTTGTGCAATATCGACTACATCAATAAACAATTTGAGACCTGGCAGTATCTAAAAGACACTGCCACATAGAGTAGAATTCACGAGACACGCTTTTATTTAGAGGTAATACGCTGAATAATATCATCCATGGCGGCCACTACTGTTTGCGTTTTTTGCTCATCCAGGGCGTCGCGATGTGGTTGAGCGAATAGCTCAATATCATTGTCGTAGTAGAGGCCAGAGGCCTGTGAAAACTATTCAGATAAAGCACCGCGGCATAAAATATCAGCACCTACGCGCAAATCACTACCCGCCATACCATAGGCATCTTTTACCATCTTACTGCCTAGTAATGACTTCGGGTTTATTGCAACGATCACAGGGCCGGACTCAGCTAACGCCCCCCCTAATTGACGAGACCACATGGTTAGCGCAAGTTTACTTTGGGCGTAGGCTTGTGAGTCATTTAAAAGCTGATTACCCGCTAATGCTGCCAGACTAACAGGCGCTTGAGCTGCCGAAGATACATTCACCACTCGAGCGTTTTTACCAAGTACAGGAAGCAACGCCTTGGTTAATATATACGGGGCTATCGTATTAACCACAAACCTCACGTCTAGTTCATCCGCAGTCATGACAGATGGCACTTTATATACCCCTGCATTATTAATTAACGCATCAAGCACTTTATGCTTTTTTTGAATTTCATCAGCCAATTGGATCACTTGGCTGACGTTAGAAAAATCGGCCAGATAACACTCCGTTTTATTACTGCCTGTTGCAGAGATTAATGCGGCCTGTGCATCTTGTAACTTACGATTATTGCGACCGTGTAATAACACAGTATGACCTGCAGACAACAACATTTTCGCCGTTTCAAAGCCAATTCCATCTGTTGCGCCTGTCACTAAAATTGTTTTACTCATGCTCATCTCTCCAAGTGCGAAAATAAATTAATCTGACGTTAGCTGAACGCTGCCTATGAGCGGTAGCAACACTTTCCAGTGGGGGCAATTAAGCCCCAATAAATGCCAGTGCTTAATACCATATGGGAAGCATTAACACTTCTATGTGTAAACGTTTCGATTCAAAACATCGATAGATTATCACTCAAGCAATTATCTGATAACGACCTGAGAAACGGAATCAGTTTATAGAATCGATTGATAATGGCGATGAGCGACTGCAACAATTAGCGCCGATTCCTGAACAATATCCCGTTTTAGTACTGTATTTCACCTCTGAAAACTCGTTTATTGCTTAAACGACCATCCTCAGCGCAGGCCCCTTCAATTAGCGCTTGCCATATATACTGTGTTTATGACCGGCAGCCCCCAAAATCGCCCTAAGTTTAAGAATCTTATACAAAATTTAATTACCGATTAATTAAAAATCTTTGTTAAAAGTCATTTACAAGTCACTAGCATTGCCTTATATTCGAACAATAAAGGGTAACTTTTTAGACCCACAACCACTAAATGTTCGATTAAATCATGTTTAGGAAGGAAGCCAGCTCACTATGTCACGTAGAAAGAAGTTCAGCGGTGTACAACTTAAATCACTTCGCAAAGAAGCTGGTTACACACAAGGCGAACTCGCGTTACGAGTCGGTATAAGTCGGGAAACTGTGTCGGCCATCGAAAACGAAAAGCCTGAAACAATGAACAGCATAGGTGTTGAGGTAATTAGTAAGTGGTGGGCAGTGTGCAGGCAAAAAGCATCTGAACAAACCCGTGAGTCTTTCTTTTCTACTGTTATGGATTATTTCGGCTTCAACCATACCTAATGTTATTGCGCGCATACTTACCCAAGCTAATTACGGCCCTCTTTGGAGGGCTTTTTATCGCCGCAGGAATTATAACTTTTAATGACGCCGTTTTATTTGATCTACTATTTATAGGAGTTCTGGTATTCACTGCTTTAATTTGTCGCAAAGATATAAACGTGCTCGGTGTAATCACAATTATTTTTTTACTACGCGCACTCGACGAAGCAGTCTGGTTTTTTATAAACGGCAATATTGAAACTAAACTATTACTCTATTCATTTAGCCTAGGGATCTCGTATTATTTGAGGCATGATTGGGCTGCAAAGTTACTACTAATTGTTACCCTGATAATATCAAGTATAGAGGTTTACTGGTTTGCTTCTGCGTACCCCCCACCAGAAATATACTGGAATATAGCGCTAATAATCGTCACTCTAATTGCTAGAAATTTGATATTTTCGAGAGTAAGTATTACCGAGAACTGGTTTAATTTACGTTCTAAGTCAATAAATTTAGATTGGACAATATTTCGCTTATACGGGTTATCTCTTATTTTACAGGTAGCCGTTGTCTTAGAATATTTAATTCGGCACCTAACTAACTCCCCACACTTGCTTGTTTTCTATTCCGCGACCCCCTATATAATGCAGGTAATTTCAATATTAGCTATATGGGTAACTTTCCAAGAAAGTTATAAACTCCTGTTACCAAGATTATTAAAAGCCTAAAACTCCACATCTGCTGATAAAAACGACATAATCTTATTCGCGAATATTCGCTTTAATTAAGATAAGTCGAGGAAGTTCAGATGAAAAAAATTATTTTGGCCGTTGGTTTTTCACTTTTTTCAGTTGTTGCCAATAGCTCTTTTGATAATAAAAATGAATACATTAACTATAAATATAATCCCCAAGTACCAATTAATACCGCTCTTAACTTTTCGTTAATTCAAGATGAATTAGCAAACAACTCACCTGTCATTGCTATGGTGAGCGGTAAAATGAAACCACCTGTCGTTGCTATGGTGAGCGGTAAAATGAAACCACCTGTCGTTGCGATGGTGAGCGGTAAAATGAAACCACCTGTCGTTGCGATGGTGAGTGGTAAAATGAAACCACCTGTCGTTGCGATGGTGAGCGGTAAAATGAAACCGCCCGTTATTGCCATGAATACTGGTAAAAGCAAACCACCCGCTTTTGCCTAACACTTAGCTAAATAAAACAAAGATATAAGCTAAGCAAACTAACGACATATCAGTTCATCAAGTAGATTAAGCCTCACTCTGTGGGGCTAAACTTCCCCATGGGTATATAAAACGCTGGTAACGATTCTGCCCATAGCTTTCATAAATAATGTGAAATTAATTCACCTTGTGGAATCCAATCCACATTTGTTGGCATACACTGCGCCTGACAATAGAAAAACAGAGTTTTTTTATATGCTGTTTTAGCTCTGTTGTAGTTTCAATAATATTATGAGGAATAAAAGCATGTATATCACAGGTGCAGATCTAAGAAAAATGAGACAAGACGCTGGCTTAACCACGGTTAAAATGGCAAAACTTGCTAACGTTAAAACACGTAAGACCTATGAAAACTGGGAAAAAGAAATTGGTAGTCCTAGCATGAATCAGTTCATTGCGATGTGCGTAGGTTGTAACTACAACTCATCTAAGTTTGTTAAGTTAGCGATCGAACGTCAAGATCCTACTCAACAGTTAAACATTTCTTCAGCTCGTAGATAATGTTTTGATGTGAAGCCCGCAAGGGCTTCATCGATTTTTGCTATAATTGAGGTTCAGCCCCCAGTGCTAACTTCATCATCAGCGCGTCTTCTCGTCCATCCTGCGTTTCATAGTAGTCTTTACGACACTCTATTTGCTCGAAACCATATGCTTGATATAGGCCTATTGCGGCAACATTTGATGCCCTCACTTCTAACCAAACGCAATGCATGTTTTTATCTACACATAACGCTAAAAAATGTGACATCAACACCTTACTTAGCCCTCGACCGCGAAACGCTTCGCCAACTACTATATCCATCAAAGTCGCTTCATCAAGCACAAATAATCCGACGTATAAGCCTGCGCACATACCGTCTTGCAGCAACTCATAGGCTTGATAATTATCAGTCAAGCAATCAGCAAACACAGGTTCAGACCAAGGGTGACTGTGCCCCTGACAATGGATGACAAAGGCACATCGGTAATTATCTTGATTGAGCTGAAGTAAATCAGTCATTATTGTGCTTGAAACCAGACAAGATCGCCCACAGCTGTTTTTTGGTGGTAGACGAGAAACCATTACCGTATGAAGGGGTTGTTAGTAATCTTCGCTCTAACATCACGTCATCACCAACCTGCCACGCAAATGGATACCCATCGTACTGACTACACTGGGCATCTGTTATCTGCTCATAATTCTCTTTTGAAATACCAACGCTAGATAAAACATCATTCAAGAGTTTTTCAGGCAATTCGGCTAGCCCCACACCTAGCACGAGACTTTTCGGCACTATTTTTTTATCTAATGTTGATGCTGATGTTGAATCTGCGGCTGATTGAGTTTTAAAGCGCTTTATCGCATCAGGTACCTGTCTCTTATACACATCTGACGCTGCCGACGAAGAGGATAGTG
>OJDH01000204.1_pt1 | contig 41739 bp, 26 predicted proteins | sample 1592761 | NCBI WGS metagenome assembly OJDH01 (sample SAMN05416855, study PRJEB24817) | seawater metagenome | isolation source: Sea water | place: Canada:Atlantic | collected 2013-11
TATATGATTATCTAACAACAGGTAATCTTTCATCTGCACCCCACTCACTCCATGAACCGTCATAAACTTGTATATTCTGATACCCTGCTTCATTAGCCGCCAAGGCTAAGACACAGGCTGTTACGCCAGAGCCACAGCTGAACATTAAATTATCGTTCTCACGAACCCCTAACGCATCGAATCTAGCCTGCAGTTGTAGGGGGGGTAGCAATTGACCATTTTCAATACAGTCACTAAAAGGTAAATTCAACCCATTGGGCATATGGCCGCTACGTAGGTGGGGTCTCGGCTCTTCTACCTTTGCATAAAACCTATCCGCTGAACGCGCGTCTATAACATGACAATTAGGTGCATCAAGTGCTGCTAAAACACCGTTAGCATCTATCACTCTTTGTGCATGAAATTGACTTATAAAGTCTCCCTCTTGCTTCTCTAACGACAACTGTTCAACACATTTGAAGCCCGCTTTTTGCCAAGCAGGAAAGCCACCATTTAACACGTAGACTTCCTTGTGGCCCATGCATTTAAACATCCACCACACGCGGGGTGCGCTAAACAAGCCCTGATTATCATAAACAATCACGACACTGTCTTTATTCACACCAAGTTTTCGCACTTCTCGCTGAAATAACTCTGGGCTGGGCATAGTGTGAGGTAGTGAACTAGATGGGTCGCAAATCTGATGTTCAAAATCAAATACTTGTGCTTTTGGTATATAGCCGGCAGGGGCTGGTTCTGGCTCACCTGTGGTGATCACGTTCATTGTACTCATGAAAACCATCGTGTTGGCATCATCCAAATGCGCATTTAACCATAGTGGGCTTACGAGGGCTGAAGTGTCTTGCACTGGGTTCTCCATTATAAAAATCGGGTCAATAGATCAACGTTATTTTAGGTATCTTTTCGCTGTTACGTGCTAATGAACTTTTCGCATTATTGACCACTATACACGATCGTTCTACCCGATGCGGATTAGCACACTTCATCAATTTGTAATCACGATAATGTCTATCATTCAACAAGTAAGCGCGTATTTGATTAAAGTGTGGTTCATCTATGTGTATCAAAACAGAAGTAAACTGCACCATAAAAGTGCAACTTAATTTGCAATTAGCATCCCACAATAATTTACTAGTATTTATTCCTTAAATTACAAAGCCTTAAAGAGACATTTCACACTGACCATTTGGTCAAATAATTGCAATGAATTGTGCCATCTTGACTAGACTTTATCAGTCAACAGCAACGGACACATTTATGAACATCGTACAACACATTCGTCGCCACATTTATAAACGCCACTTTAATGTGCACACCAATTCGAACTCGACTCTCAAAAATAAACGGCATATTAATCGTTACGTGAATCACTATTTTCAACTTTTCGTTTTCGTTGGGTATACCCTGATCCCCTTTGCTACGAAAGCAGACGCACCAATAAAGCCCAAGCCTCATTGGTTTGAATCATTTAAGCAACAGGCTAGTAACACCGCCCTATACAACTTTTTATATGCGCTACCAAAAGGAGGTGACCTTCATCATCACCTTGGCGGCTCGGGGTTCAGTCATTGGTGGTACACCCTTGCTACTGATGAAAAAACTAACGGTGGATATCGCTATTACACCAAGGTGTTTATCAAACAATGTCATGGCTATGGCAATAATGAGTTTGGCCGTAATCCGCAATTATTGTTATTCAAGACCATTCAACATAGCCACTATGCAGCGCTGAATGATTGCGAGAAAAGCGAATATCGCGATCTCGTCACATTGTCGGACGAACAAAAATCTGCATGGATGAACAGCATTAGATTAGACAAGCCGTTTGAAGGACGGGCTGAATTTTTTGAAAAGCATTGGTCTCGCCTAGGCGATCTGAATCGCAATCCAATCATAATGGCAGAATTATTGGTGAAAAATATGCAAGCTTTTGCAAAAGAAGGGTTGCGCTACATTGAAGCGCAAACCAATGCCAAAGGCGTTGTAAAATCAGATGGCTCTCAATATTCACCCGATGAAGTAGTCGATATTTTCCGTCAACGGTTAGCTCAAGAAGATGCCATCGCCACAGGTGTCACCGCCCGACTGCAATATGCGTTATTGCGCTTCTTACCTAATGCGGAGCAAGAACTTGAATGGATATATCGCTTTGTTGATAAGCATAGAGACATCTATGTTGGTATCAATATGGTCGGCCGAGAAGACAACGATAAAGGGTATCCTTTACGGTTTTTATCCACTTTACGAAAATTACGCCAGCGCATCCCAAACATACCGCTGGCCATCCACGCAGGTGAAGTAGATGAGCCAAACTTTCATGTAAGAGACACCCTACTATTAGGCGCTAATCGTATAGGACATGGGGTCAATTTGATTGACGATCCTGCCACCATGCTATTGATGCGAAACGAGCGCTATTTAGTAGAAATTAACCTTGTAAGTAACTTGCTGCTTGAGTACGTCGATGAATATCATCAACACCCCTTCCCTGAGTACCTGCGCACCGGGATCCCAGTTGCGCTATCAACAGACGACCGCGGTATGTGGGATTCAAACATGACAGACGAGTACTTTGTTGCCGTTAAAGAATTCAATTTATCATGGCAAGAACTGACTGGCTTAGCTGAAAACTCTCTCAAGCATGGATTTGTTGATGAGCAAACTAAACGCGCGCTACTAGCTAATTATCATTCCCGTATCAAGGTATTTGAGCAGACATTTTTAGACCAAGGCGCTAAAAGCTTTCCTCAAACGCCTTCCCGTTACGGAAAATTTATTTGTCGGCAATATGCACTTTGCCAACCACCAAAGAACTGATCCCTGAATAACGTGTTACCCATAACAGATAAAAAATAGGCCAACATATGCAGACTAATCGCCCCCAAAATGGTGAAATTTTATACTCTTTAACAGATGTTCCTTCTGTTGGTCATAGTACAACTGCTGCGCTGCAGCATATTATGGCGTGTTTTATTGGCATCATTACACCCACATTGATCATCGGTTCGGTACTTGGCTTGCAGGCTGAAATACCTTACCTAATCAGCATGGCGCTGATGACATCCGGCGTATCCACTTTTATTCAAGCTAAAAAATTTGGGCCTATCGGTTGCGGCCTTATAGCCGTGCAGGGAACGAGTTTTACTTTTATCAGCGCGTTGTTAGTCGCCGGTACCGCAATAAAAAGTCGTGGTGGGTCGAATGAAGAAATTATGGCTCTGATGTTTGGTTTATGTTTCTTTGGTGCCTTTGTTGAAATTGTATTAAGTCAATTTATTCAGCATTTAAAAGCAGTGATCACCCCTCTCACCACAGGGATCGTGATCACCACTATCGGTATCACCTTAATTAAAGTCGGCATGACTGATTTATCCGGCGGCTTCAATGCACCGGATTTTGGCGCGCCGCATAATCTTATTTTAGGCCTAAGCGTACTTGTTACCGTGATTGCCCTTAACGCATCTAAATATCCGCTGTTGCGCTTAAGCGCGATATTCATTGGCATGTTAGTCGGCTGCATCATTGCTTGGTATCAGGGTATCCTGTCATTCAATAATATGCTGTCATCCCCTTTGATTAGCATACCTGAGCCGTTTAAATACGGTGTCGCGTTTGACTGGGAACTGTTTATTCCAATAGCACTAGTGTATTTCCTAAGCGCGATTGAAACATCAGGCGATCTAACCGCCAACAGCCTTTTTTGTAAGGAGCCAATCAAGGGGCCGATTTACCTCAAGCGCATAAAAGGCGGAATTTTAGCGGATGGTATTAATTCTATGTTGGCGGCCATGTTTAATAGCTTTCCCAATACTACGTTCGGGCAAAACAATGCGGTGATACAAATGACCGGTGTCGCCAGTCGTCATGTTGGATTTTATATCGCCGGCTTTCTGGTATTGCTTGGCGTATTTCCGGTTGTTGGCAGTGTATTGCAGCTTATGCCTAAACCTGTGTTAGGTGGCGCGACGCTTGTTATGTTTGCAACTATTGCCGTTGCAGGTGTAAAAATACTGACCAGCGAGCCAATTGATAGGCGAAAAAGCCTCATCATCGCAACATCTTTAGGATTAGGTCTAGGTGTCATGATGGTACCTGACACACTGGCCCAATTACCGCAACTAGCCAACAACATACTCTCATCTTCGGTTACCACGGCAGGTTTCTGCGCGATTATCATGAGCATTGCCATACCAGAGCCGAAACCTGCCGTGGTAGAAGCAGATATTTTTGAGCCACAAGAGCCATCACTAGCGCCTAAGTACAATCAGCCAGCAGCTACAGTTTTAGTGGGTGAATCGCCAATAAACGAGTCTGAACAACGTTGAGCAGCAACGAGAGAAGCAATCGCTAGTGAATGAATTTTACAATTTTATAGGACTAAACACCGTCATTAACAACACCTGTTTTCCAGTGGCGACAAAAGTAATACCCATTAGTATGCATTTTTTAAGGGACACACGTTATGCAAGCAAGCACAGCACCGACATTATGGCTTAAATCTCCAGAAGCGGTATTCACCGCGAACAACCAAAATGCCGGCAACGGCCTATTGATCCAAGGTAGCCGTATTATTGAATTAGTAAAAAGCGGCGAAACCCCAAAGTTACACTTCGACGCCATAGAAAACTGCACAGGTAAAGTGATTATGCCCGGCATGATCAACACCCATCACCATTTTTATCAAACGCTGACGCGCTGTGTGCCTGGAGCATTGAATAAACCACTGTTTCCTTGGCTGACATTTTTGTACAAGGTATGGAAAAACCTAGATGAAGAGATGTTATACAGTGCAACTAAATTAGCGGGGCTTGAATTAATGAAGTCTGGTTGTACAACCATTGGTGATCATCATTACGTGTTCCCAAAGCGGCTCACCCATGCCATTGACGTTCAGGTTCAAGCATTAGCAGAGCTAAATTGTCGAGGCATTCTGACGCGAGGCTCCATGAGCTTGGGCCAAAGCAGTGGGGGCTTACCTCCAGATTCTGTAATACAAAACGAAGAAACCATTCTTAAAGACTCACAGCGCGTGATTGACGCCTATCACCAATCCGCTACCAAGCATGCTAGCCCCATGTTGCAAATTGCGCTAGCGCCCTGCTCACCCTTTTCTGTCTCACAGGAGTTGATGGAACAAACCGCCCTTTTGGCGAAGCAAAATGATGTATTGCTTCATACTCATCTCGCCGAAACTGAAGACGAAAATGCATTTTGTCAGCGCATCTACGGTGCACGCCCGTTGGATTATTTAGAACAGTGCGGCTGGTTAACTGACAGAACATGGCTAGCCCATGGCATTCACTTCACTTCAGAGGAAATTGTCCGTTTAGGCAATGCCAAAGTCGGTATTGCCCACTGCCCTACTTCAAATATGCTGTTGGCATCAGGCATATGCCCAACTTTGGACTTAATAAAAGCTGGATGCCGTGTGGGTCTGGGTGTAGACGGCTCAGCGTCGAATGACTGTTCGAACATGATACAAGAGGTTCGCCAATCTCTTTTACAACAAAGGCTACGTTATGGTGCTGAAGATATCACGGCTGAATATGCTTTAGGACTTGCAACTAATGGTTCAGCCTCTTTACTTCATCGCCAAGACATTGGCGATATCAGCATGGGTAAACAAGCAGATTTAGCTATTTTTGACTTAAGCGAACTGCGTTTCTCTGGTGCTGGTGACCCAATAGCCGCCATAGTGACGTGCGGAGCACATCGTGTCGATAAACTCATGTTGGCAGGGAAATGGGTAATAGAAGAAGGAGAACACTTTGCAATTAATGAACAAGAGTTGCTTATAGAACATACAAAACTCGCCAAAAAGCTGCAATCTGCAGTGAATTAGACTAAGTCTGCAGGTATCGTGAATTTATTTGACCAATGAGTTCACCCACCAGTTGGGCGTTTTTCGGTGCAAACAAGAGATTTTCGAGCCATTTTGGTGCATCTAATATTATTTCACTGCTCTTCTGTTCCAGATATATCATATTTGCCAGAGATGTAAACTAAAAAAATCATAAATATCAGTACGTTACATATTAGACTAATTACTTGACCATTTGGACAAGTCTTTGGCACCCTTCATGCTTTTAGTCTGTGTAGTAGCACCAAAATTTTAAACTATACACACACCCATAAGAAAAAAAGTGAGAGGAATACAGATGAACCATCCCTTATTTAAAAGCTCAACCTTGAGCAAAGCTGTTTTGCTAGGATTAGCGATGTCGCTAGCTCCCACCATATCAGCTCAAGAATCGGCAGTTCAAGAAACCGCCGATGTAGAGCGTATTGAAGTAACGGGATCACTAGGTAGTTTACCTGGTCAAGGTGTAGAAGCCGTTTTCGGTTTTGGTAAGTCTATTTTGGAGACTCCCCGCTCAGCATCAACCATCAGTGATGAGATGCTAGAACGCTTTGCAGTAACCGACATCGACGATTTAGTTGCCTTCTCGCCCGGTACGTTTACCCAATCATTCTTTGGTGTCGCCGGCTCACTTGATGTACGTGGTACGCCCGGCGAAACATATTTTCGTGGCGTTAAGCGCTTAGATAACCCAGGTAACTACCCCACACCTATTGGTGCATCAAGCCGTATTGATATTGTACGTGGCCCGGCCTCACCAATTTATGGCCCTGCAAAAATTGGTGGCTACTTAAACTTTAATCCTAAATCAGCCCGCGCCAGTGGCGGCCAGTATCTTGAAGAAAATGAAGGTCAATTTTCTTATACGCTAGGATCATGGGATAAAAGCGTCATGACCGCAGAAATTGGCGGCCCTGCCACTTTAGGCGGCAAAGAAGCGGGTTTCTATTTGTACGGCGAGGTTGAAAATTCAGGTAGTTATTATGAAAACTCAGGTACCGATCAAACCGTATTGCAAGGCTCATTTAATATCGACGTAACCGATAACCTGCGTTTTGAATTCGGTGGCATGTATCACGATTACGACGGTAATCAAGTGGCTGGTTGGAACCGCTTAACTCAAGATCTAATTGATAACGGCACCTACATTACAGGTACCGCAAAAAACATCGATACAGATGGTAGCGGTGCAATTTCGCATGAGGAATATGGCGCAGTGAACTTAGCAGGGAATGGTTTCTTTTACGCCGTGCCTTCTTTATTCACAGATGCAGATGCCACTGATTTAATGCAACTAGAAAATGTTGGTACTACCACATTGGGCCGCAATCAAGTATTGGTCGCAGCTGATGATGTATTGCAAAATACGGTACAAACTTTGTATTTCGATGCGATTTACTACAGCGATAATGGCTGGGAAATTAAAAATCAATTCTTCTATGAAGACTATGAGAACTTAAACGAGAACGCCTATGGCTTCTCGCAGTTTCATAACAGCTCAGTGGTTGAAAATAAATTAATCTTCTCTACTGAATATGAAACCAACTCGTTGCTAGCTCAATTCCAAGTATCACCATCAATTCGCCACACTAACTTCTTACACGGCGATGATTTCACCTATGAGTACTTTAATCGTCGTGATTTGACCATGGAATCCACTGCCCTTGACAGACGTGAAATGGCGACTCGTATCAACGACAATTACGATAACTACGATAAAGGTAACTATACCGATTACGGTATAGCGGCCATGACAGACCTAACCTGGGACTGGGGGTTGAATATCGTATTAGGTCTGCGTTACGACACCATTGATATAGAAACAACGAGTCGCGGTGATTTATTACTAAACAAAGGTGACATTCTTTCAACCAGTGAAACGGTTGACGGGACATCATGGAATACCAGTATTTCTTATAAAACCGAGTTTGGCTTAATCCCATATGTAACGTTGGCTGAGCAAGCAACCTTAGTCGCAGGTCAAGGTGCGGAAATTGGCTACGGTCAGTTAATCGATGATGATGGTAATAGTTATAACGGTGCATTTGATACATCTGAACTTACTGAGTTTGGTGTTAAAGGTTCATTCTTAGACGATTCGTTATATTTCGCCTTGTCTGTATATGAACAAGAGCGTTCAGATTTCAACGCACAAGCAATTGTGACCAACGCTACCACGCAAAACAAAGGTACCGAATTTGAATTACGTTGGGTAGTGAACGACCAATTAGTCGTTGGCGCCGGTTATACTAAAATGAAGGTGTATAACTTAACTGCGTACAACGACGGCAACGGCGGTTCGTTGTTCGGTTTCCTAGGAGCTGAAGACTTAACCAGCTTAACTGACCCTTCATTGGTATTCGGTGGTAACCCAATCGGTTTAACGCTTATCCCTGAAGGTGCAAGTAAAGAATCTGCCAGAAAAGCCGGTATTCCTGAAAACATCTACACATTAAACGCCACGTATGACTTCTTAAATGGTTATGCGGCGAGTGCCAGCATTGTGCGTGCAGATGAGACTTACTCTAGCTTCTCACAATCGGTGGAACTACCTTCGTACACTCTAGTGAATGCCGGTGTGACTTACACCACAGATACATGGTCAGCCAGTTTGAACATCAAAAACTTAACAGACGAAGAGTACTATCGTGCAAACTTCCCTGATTTGTTCGGTGCACAAATTGTTTTGCCTGAGCTACCACGTCACTATCAAGCGTCGGTATCTTATAAGTTCTAATCACTGAGTAACTTTTATAAGTGATTTATTCCAACAGACAGGTATGCTATTTAGCATGCCTGTTTTTTTATATACGGTTACATTATGCTAAAAACGTTTTCGAAATCATTACAATCGATCAGTACGATCATTTTGCTGAGCTTTATTGTCAGTGCGTGTCAAAACAACACATCCCCCTTAACTTCCTCACGCACTTCGCAACAAGAATCTGAAGAAGCCAAGCCACTTGAGATAAAAGTCGTCGTTGTTACCATGTTTGAAATAGGCGAAGACGACGATGACAAACCCGGCGAATTCCAAATGTGGAAAGAAGGCCAAAACCTCAATACCCGCTATGCATTTCCTATGTCGCATCACGACATCTACGTGAATGAAGACACCGGCGTTATGGGCATAGTCACTGGCATGGGCACAGCAAAGGCAGCTGCCGCTATCATGGCTTTAGGGTTAGACCCACGCTTTGACTTAACGCACGCCTATTGGTTAGTCGCTGGTATTGCCGGGGTGGACCCGCAAGATGCCTCAATCGGCTCGGCTGTGTGGGCCAACTGGTTGGTTGATGGCGACCTAGCGCATGAAATTGACGCCAGAGAAATTCCTAAAGATTGGAAGAGCGGTTATTTTCCCTTATTTAGCGTTGAGCCTATCAGTGCAGAACCAACAACGCCGAGCGATGAAAAGGTGCAAGCTTTGAATGGCGAGGCATATCAGCTTAATACTCAGCTAACCAAGTGGGCCTATGAGCTAAGTAAAGACACAGCACTAAGCGACTACCCTGCGATGTACGAGTTACGTGAAAAGTACATCAATTACCCGAATGCCCGTAAGCGTCCGTTTGTATTAATTGGCGACCACATGGCTGCTGCTACGTTCTGGCACGGCAAATTATTAAACCAATGGGCCAATGACTGGTCAGCCTATTGGAGCAATGGCCAAGCTAATTTCGTGACGTCAGGCATGGAAGACACCGGCAGCTATCAATCGATGATCTACTTGGATAACGCCCAAAAAGCAGACAAGTCACGCTTTATGGTATTGCGCGCTGCTAGCAACTATTCAATGCAGCCCGACAGTTTAACCGCCGCAAACAACCTCGCCATGGAAAGCGGTGAAAATGGCTATGCAGGCATGCAATCAGCCCTTGAGTCTGCCTACAGTGTTGGCAGTGTGGTGGTAAACGATATCGTCGCTAATTGGGAAACCTACAAAGATGCCCTGCCCTATGAGGCGTCAAAAGTGGCCCCGGATGAAGATACGTTAAACGAGATATTAACCCCAACCACTGACCCCGTAGATGCCAAACTCAGCGCAGAAGAGCTAATAAAATCGCTTAATCTAACGGGTCACGTAGAAGGCGGTTTCTACCGTCAAACATTTAAAGCGGATCATCGCCCCATGTTAAGCACAGACCACGGGGATCGCGTCAATATGACATCTATCTACTATTTGCTCAGTGCAAAATCGCCCATCGGACACTTTCACATGAACCGCTCAGACATTATGCATTACTTCCATGTGGGTGACCCCATTACCTATTATTTGCTCAATCAAGACGGCAGCCTTGAAACACACATACTCGGCCCTGATCCAACCCAAGGTCATGAGATGCAAATGGTGGTAAAAGGCGGCACTTGGAAAGCATCAAAAATATCTACGACCGGCGATTACGGTTACGGCTTAATTGGCGAAGCCGTCGCACCGGGCTTTGAATACCAAGACATGCAATTAGCTGAACAAGCAGAACTTGTCAGCACCTACCCGCAACACAGCGATTTGATTAGAACCTTAACTCGCTAAGCAACACGCTAACCGCGTTAGTCGCGCTATCATACAAACGATTTGGCCTGGTTTTTACCGGGCCTTATTATGTTCAATCACCCCCATTCATGTTTATTCACACGAACGATTTATATTGCAACTTATCCTGTGAAGTCTGGTCTCTAATGTTACTGTGATAAAAACTGTTTATTACCATTGACCCCCGAACTCTAAAAATAAAGAATTCTTAGATTAAGCCGAGCCTAGTGCCCGCCAGTGCTAAGTTGACAAACCATAGCTTGTTTTATGCCATTAACTGCAAAAGGAACATCTCATGCCCCAGTTTTATCTATCACTTGTTACGCCTAGAGCCGTCACTATGCTTATCGCGGGCACCGTTATGGGCCTATTAGTTACAGCCAGCACTTATGCTCAGCAAATGGGCAGCCCTCTTGATTTTGTTAATTCGCAATTAGCTGAACAAATGAAAAATCAGGTACGCGCCATGAGCGATCCTGATTTAGTAAAGGCGCGAGCACAGTTACAAAGAAAGTACTATGAAGCGCTAATAGAGGCTGGTTTTAGTAAAGAAGAAGCCATGAAGATTATTATTGCGACGGCACAAGGAGATGCTAATTGAGGCCCTTGCTATTTAGATAAATACTGTAGATATAAAGAAGGACCTGCGTTTAGCAGGCCCTTTGTGCAAATTATTCTTACTGAATATTAAGACTTAGAAAGTGTACTGCACAGCAACACTTGCGTAATCTACATCACTGTCAAAGCTGTCGATTTCTGACAAAATGCCAATTTCGTCACGCTCAAACTCTAAGTCGAAACGTGTGTATTCTAAGCGCACATCCCAACCTTCAGATACAGCAAAAGATGCACCCACGCCATAGAACAAGTCATCTCCGTCTGTGCTGTCGTTCACACCGGCTGCATTAATATCGGCGTCCCACCATAACTGTCCGCCTTTAGCATACACAGTGATATATTCGTTAATTGGCAAGCCTGCTTTTAATCCTAGCGTATACCCGTCAACTTCTGTGTTGAACGTATCGTTACCGTATTCGCCGAAATCGATGTAACCACCTTCAATCGATACGTATTGGTTGAACTGTGTGCCGATATACACATTGGCTGCATTATCGTCACGATCAAAGTCTTCATCTCCATCCACATCTACTAAACCATAACCGGCACCTACATAAATACCGTGGTGATCTACACCATCATTCGTCGCAGCAAAGGATGCACCTGAAGTCATAAGTAAAGAGGTCGCTGCTAGTGTAGTAAGGGTAAATTTTTTCATAGTTTATCTCCGTATTGCTTAATCAAGAGTGTTAGTTACAAAGCAAAGCTATTCACGTTGCTGAATTAGCCTTAAACAAGTGTTATGCCAAACAAATCGTAAGAACGTAAATTCGATAAAATACAATAACTTAATGTAGTTCCACCTTATAGCAGACAGGTCTTTCACAGTGTCTGTCTGTGAACAAACTGCTTGAATGCTTGCAACTTTTACTGGCTAAAAAACAACCCGTTTGCTCGCGCTGCCGCTGCGCTTTTCAAACCACCGAGTGCAGCGATTTCTACATATTTTGGCTTGTGACGAATAAGTGGGGGTTTACGCCAAACTATCGTTTGTTTGACCTAACTGAAATAATTCAAAGTCATGAGGAATTAGATAAAACACTGATTCAATTGAAATAAAAGTCAATTTTTTCACATGGCACAACTTCTGCTCTATTGAGGAAAACACAGACCGAAGCGCTACAAAGTTTACTTGAAGCGCCACCACCACGGTCTTTACACACATATTTAGCATTATAAAAATAACGATACAGGGGAATAAAATGACGATTAAAACGATACCGTTTATCAGTTTTAACGCACTTACGATACTTACATTACTTATGAGCACGGCACTGCTTTCGGCTTGCGGCGGCGCAGATGCCATAAGCACTGAGCCCGAACAAGCATTAGTCATTTCAGTCCCCGTGGAGGCAGGCGTCCTGCATAACGGTGAAATTTCCTCTAATTACACCACCACAGCGGTACTTGAAGCCAAGGAAGAAGCCTACGTAGTCGCCCGCGCTTCGGGCATTATTGAACATATTTATGTGGAAGAAGGTGATTACGTTACAAAAGGTCAAGTGCTGGCGCAGTTAGAGCCAGAGCGTTATCGGTTAAACCTCGCACGGGCCAAAGCCGACTTAATTGGCATCGAAAAAGAATTGGCAAAAATAGACAAGGTGTATAATCAAAAGCTCGTGAGCGATGACACCTACGATAAAATTAGCGCCCAATACGCATCCACTAAAGCGACGTTATCGCTGGCGCAGCTAGATTTAAAAGAAGCCACTATCGTGGCGCCTATTTCTGGTTATATTGCCGCACGTAACGCCAAAGTGGGTAATTTAACCGAATCATTTCAACGCGCTCAAATGTTCCATATCGTCGAACAAAACGAGTTGCATGGTGTTGTCTACTTACCTGAAAAAGAACTGTCTCGGGTGCATAAAAATCAAGCGGCGAAATTAACCCTAAGTGCATTGCAAGATAGTACGGTCACAGCCTATGTTGAACGCATCAGCCCAGTAATCGATGCCGCAACAGGCACGTTTAAAGTGACGCTTCGCGTACCAAATGATGAGAAATTACTTAAAGCCGGTATGTTCGCCCACGTCAGTTTAAATTACGACACCCACCAGCACGCCACGCTTATGCCCCGTAAAGCCATGCTCAGCATTGATAATAAAGTTAATGTGTTTGTTGTGGTCGACGGTGTTGCCCACAAACAAGAAATACGTGTGGGTTTTCAAGAAGGCGGCTATGTAGAGATACTCAGTGGCCTGAAGGGCAACGAACACGTAGTGATTACCGGACATCAAAATTTGAAAGACCAGGCGCCTGTTGAAGTAGTCAATGCCGAGTCACTTACGCTGCAGGCACAATCACCTGTTGCAGAGCCAGCGTCTAGCGCTCAAAAACCCGTTGAATTTAACGGTGATGACACAAGCGAAGCCACAGATACAGACACAACAGCCTCAAACGCTGATCACACTCGCTAAGTAAGGACACCTAGCATGAATATTGTTGATATAGCAGTAAAACGCCCGGTCGCTGTGTGGATGTTCACATTTGCCATTGTGTTATTTGGTATGGTGTCACTGTCACGGTTAGCCATTAACCTATTACCTGAATTGTCCTACCCTACCCTGACTATTCGTACCGATTATGTGGGTGCTGCACCTGGTGAAATCGAACAGCTCGTCTCTAAGCCTATTGAAGAAACCATTGGTGTTGTTAAAGGCGTACGTAAAGTCACCTCTTCATCCACTTCTGGGCAGTCCGATGTGCTACTCGAATTCGAATGGGGCACGGACATGGACATGGCGAGTTTAGAGGTACGCGAAAAGCTCGATACCTTAATTTTACCTTTAGACGTTGAAAAGCCCGTGCTGCTGCGCTTTAACCCAAGTTTAGATCCCGTTATGCGCCTAGGTTTCGGTATTGCGAGCACCAGTAATACAGCTAAAAACGTTGACGTCATTCAAATCGCCGCCCTTGATGTAAGTAGCATGAAACGCCTCCGAGAATACGCAGATCAGCAGATCAAGCGTAAGTTAGAATCCATTTCTGGTGTAGCGTCGATCAAAATAGGCGGCGGCTTAGAAAGCGAAATTCAAGTATTGGTTGATCAACAAAAAGCCAGTCAATTAGCCATCCCCATGAGCGACATCATCAAACGTTTAAAAGAAGAGAACGTTAACGCTGCAGGAGGACGTGTCGATGATGGCTCTCAAGCCTACACCGTACGCACGCTTAATCAGTTCACTAGCATACGAGATATGCAAAATGTGTTTATCGCCCGACGTGACAACAAGAATATCCGCTTAGGTGATATTGCTATTATTCAAGATGCCTACAAAGAGCGGGATTCCATTACAAGGTTCAACGGATTAGAAGGGGTCGAAATTGCTATTTACAAAGAGGGAGACGCTAATACAGTACAAGTAGCGCAAAATGTAAATCAAGAACTGCGTCAACTAGAAAGCGCCTTACCAGATAACTACAAAATACAGCTCATTTACGACCAGTCAGTGTTCATTGCTAATGCCATCGACGATGTAAAATCTGCTGGCATAATAGGTGGGTTGCTGGCGATGGTGGTGTTGTATTTATTCCTACGTAATGTTTGGCCCACCCTGATCATCTCCATTTCTATTCCTGTGTCTATCATCGCCACGTTCAACCTAATGTACGGTAACAACATTAGCTTGAACATCATGAGTTTGGGCGGGATTGCGTTGGCCATCGGCCTATTGGTCGATAACGCCATTGTGGTGCTTGAAAACATAGAGCGGCACAAAAAAACACAAAGCGATGTTAAACATGCGGCAGCACAAGGAACGAAACAGGTATCCATGGCCATCATCGCCTCTACCCTTACCACCATGGCTGTATTCTTCCCATTGGTATTTGTTGAGGGTATCGCTGGTCAGTTATTTGCCGATCAAGCCCTGACCGTTACCTTTGCTTTGGGAGCCTCTTTGCTTGTTGCGTTAACGGTTATTCCTATGTTGGCAGCACGAGCGCGCTCGAAACCAGCACATGGCGACACATACAAAAGCGTAACGGACAACGCTAACAAGCATCAGCAAAGCCCACGCCCGTTAACACCCCCCTTAAATCACACCGTTGATTCGTCTGGGGTAGGCTTTGACTCTAATTTTGACCCTAGCTCTAGCCTTAATATCAGCTCTGGTAGTCAGACCAGCGTTAAAAGTGGCAGCAAAACGAGTGTCACCAAACGCATCTTCGCTATTCTAGCGCTGCCTTTTGTTTGGTTATCACGTGGGGCGTTTCACTACCTACCACTTTTTTTATCTACATTAGCGCTCATCGTATTTAGAGCGTTAGCTAAGCTCATGGGCTTTATTTTCAAACCACTGCTTTGGGGATTTGAAAAAGGTCTCAATTTCGTGTCTTTTTACTACGCACGCTTACTAAAATATGCACTGCGGACGCCCGGGTTGCTACTGATTGGCATAATGGCAATGGCCGCCAGCTCTTTATTTTTCATTCCGCGGCTCGGGATGGAGCTCATTCCGAGTATTTCTCAGGGGGAGTTCTACGTTGAAGTCACCTTGCCAAGCGGAACATTGCTTAGCCATACCGATAACACTTTAACAGCGTTATCCGCCTTTACCCTGGAGCAAGACGGCGTGAAACGTACTTATTCATTGGCTGGCACTGGTAGTTTAATGAACGCGTCAGCCAGTCAGGGCGGCGAAAACTGGGGAAAATTAAATGTTGTAATGCAAAGCAATGCAACAGGCGAGCAACTGAAAAACGTACAAGACAAAATGCGAGACTACTTGCGTAAACAAGCCGGGGTGCAGGCAGAGTTTGGGCAACCAGAATTGTTTAGCTTTGCTGCCCCGTTATCTATCGATTTAATTGGTTATAACCTAAAAAATTTGGCTAAATACAGCACAATCTTAGTAGACGCCCTGCAACAAGACTCGCGTTTTAGTGATGTTACCAGCTCCCTGCAGCGAGGCACGCCTGAGCTTAAGATCACCTTTGATCACGCAAAACTTGCTCAATTAGGCTTAAGTGCACCTCAGGTATCTACACTGATAAACGCCAAAGTCGGTGGTGAAGTGGCAAGCCAATTCAATCTAGATGATCGCAAAATTGATATCTTGGTGCGCAGCCTCACCACCCAGCGTGATTCAATTGAAGACATAGGGCGCATCATAGTGAATCCTGGGGCACAGCGAGCCATTGCTTTAAATGCCGTAGCGGACTTGAGCATGTCTATTGGACCAAGTGAAATTACCCGCATCGGGCAAGAGCGCGTCGCCGTGATATCCGCCAATCTTGCTTATGGTGATTTAGCCCAAGCAGTCGAGGCGGCAAATCAACATATTAAAGACATGAACTTGCCGTATTCGCTGCAAGCAAGAGTGGCCGGGCAAAGCGAAGAAATGAAAACCAGTTTCGCATCTTTGAAATTTGCACTGGCACTGGCTGTATTCCTAGTGTATTTGGTCATGGCATCTCAATTCGAGTCGCTGTTACATCCACTATTGATATTGCTCACTGTGCCGCTGGCATGCGCAGGCTCCATATTCGGTTTGTTTATCACCCAAACGAACATCAGCGTGGTGGTATTTATCGGTCTTATCATGTTGGCAGGTATCGTGGTTAATAACGCGATTGTGCTCATCGACCGCATTAATCAGCTGCGGACAGAGGGCGTAATGAAGTCACGGGCCATTATCGAGGCCGCCCACAATCGACTTCGTCCTATATTGATGACGACCTTAACGACTTCCTTAGGGTTACTGCCTATGGCACTTGGACTTGGCGAAGGCGCTGAGATGCGCATCCCTATGGCAGTAACCGTAATATTTGGCTTGCTGTTCGCAACGCTCCTCACCTTGTTCTTTATTCCTTGTTTATATGCCCTGTTTGATCGCAAATCAGATGCATTAATGGCGCAAAATGCGCAATCGACGAGCATGACCGACAAGGAGCTAGGTTATGAATAAGCCCGACATGCAACAAGGTCATCAAGAACAAGCAAAAATCGCCGCTGCAGGCTCCAGCTTAGCGGCCTTTGCTATGCGACGCCCCGTGACAATAGGTATGTTGTTCTTTTCCATGTTGTTATTTGGCATCTTAGCCTCACAACTATTACCGTTGGAGAAATTTCCCAGTATTGATATCCCAGAAATAGCCATTCGAATTCCCTATGAAAATGCCACACCGGCCGAAATAGAGAAAATGATCACTCGCCCAGTGGAAGAAGTACTGGCCACCATGTCAGGCATCAAGCGCTTACGTTCGAAGTCAACCGAAGACGCGGCTGAAATACAGCTGCAATTTGCCTGGGATGAAAACCTCAAAGCCAAAGGCATTGAAGCCAGAGAAAAGATAGACGCCATACGCAATGACTTACCTGCTGATGTACAGCGAGTTTTAGTTTATCAATTTAATACCAGTGATTTACCGATTTTCCAGCTCAGGGTATCCAGTGAGCGTGACTTATCTGATGCCTATGACCTACTTGAGCGAAACCTTAAAATACCGATTGAACGGGTTGCAGGGGTGTCAAAAGTTGAGTTGTACGGCGTGCTTAAAAAACAGATCGCTATTCGTATAGATACCCAAAAACAAGCCAGTTTGGGGATCACGAATACGCAACTACTCAGTGCGCTGCGCCAAGCTAACTTTGCCATGACAGCAGGCTCTTTTTACGACCTAGAACAAAAGATCACGATCAATCCACAGGGCGCATTCACCAAAATAGAAGACATTAACGCCCTGATCATCAAAAAGGGCGTACTGTTAAGTGACATTGCCCGAATCGGCTATGAAAGCCCTAAACGTACCGAGGGCAGACATTTAGATAGAACCTACGCCGTTGGCTTTAATATCTTTAGGGAGTCAAACAGTAACTTGGTCGCGGTGTCCGAAGCGGTCATGAACGTCATCAACCAAGCCGATGATAGCCCAGCCTTTGCAGGCATAACACTGTTCGTGATGGATGATGAAGCCGCCAGTGTAACCGAGTCCTTGGGGGATTTACTCAATGCAGGCTTACTCGGTGCACTACTATCCGTTATGGTGCTGTATACGTTTCTACGAAACTTAACCACAACCTTAATCGTTGTTTTATCTGTGCCCTTTTCCATTTGCATCACGTTAGGGTGTATGTACTTCATGGGGTACACCATCAATATACTGTCCATGATGGGTTTAATGCTTGCGGTGGGTATGTTGGTGGATAATGCCGTGGTGGTCACAGAAAGTATTCAGCAAGAGCGCAATCACTACCCTAACCCAATTGAAGCCACAAAAGCAGGAGTCGGTAAAGTCAGCTTGGCGGTAATTGCAGGGACGACCACCACAGCAATTGTATTTTTACCCAACATAATCGGCGTGAAAGTCAATCTCACCATATTTCTTGAGCATGTGGCCATTGCTATTTGTATTTCACTGTTTGCGTCTTTGCTTATCGCCCAAACCTTGATCCCCCTGCTTACCAGTCGATTATCCAGCGGCTTATCGAGCAAAGCCGCAAGTACTCATCCTCAAGCACCTGCCAGGGGCAAACTCGCCAAGCAATACCAACGTGTCCTGAGTTGGTCCCTAGCGCACCGCGGCCTAACCTGTGTCATTGCTTTATTAATACTCGTTAGCACGGCTATTCCTATGCAGTTTGTGACTGGGGATGATGATGACGACAACAACAGTCGGTTATGGCTTAACTATGACATACAAGGCAATTACAGTTTGGTTGAGGTCGAAAAATCAGTCGACAAAATGGAAGCTTACTTGTATGCCAACCAAGATGCGTTTCAAATTGAGCAGGTGTACACCTATTTTACCGCGGGTGAAGCGACTTCAGCGCTAACCTTAAAAGAGGGTATGTCAGTCTCTAAAGGCGAACTAAAGGAACGGATCCTCAAGGACATGCCTAAGTTTGCCCGCGCTCGGCCATCCTTTAAATGGGAACAAGGCAACGGCGGTGGTCTGCAGCTAACCTTATTAGGTGATTCATCTGCATCCTTAAGTGACGTCGCTGAACGTGTGTTACCCGCAATTAAGCGAATAGACGGCCTGACTGACGTGGGCATTGAGGGCAATAATCAGAAATTCGAACTGCAAGTGATTGTTGATCGAAACAAAGCTTATCGCTATGGGCTATCTGCCAACGATGTTGCCAATACGATTGCCAGCGGTTTACGTGGTACTAATCTTCGTACTTTCAGAGATGCTGAAAGTGGCGAGATTGGTATACGGATGCTGTTCGATGAAGCATTGCAGGAGTCTATTACAGAACTCAAAAACCTCACCATTACTCGTATTGGTCAGCAAACGGTTACGCTGGATATGGTCAGCGAAACTAAAATCGTACCGCGCTTAGCAGAAATTCGCCGTAGCTATCGTCAAACATCCTTGACCATAGGTGCCAATATGAAAGATGACGTTACACTGCAGCAAGCCAAAGAGCGTATCGAAAACGTGATGCAGTACCTCACCCTACCCGATGGCTATAGTTGGACGTTTGATGGCAGTATTGACAGACAAAACCAGAATGAAGCTGTCATGCAAACCAACATGTTATTGGCCCTTTGCATGATTTACATCGTGATGGCTGCGCTGTTTGAATCACTACTGTTACCCACAGCGGTCATTACCTCACTATTATTCTCACTGACAGGTGTATTTTGGGCATTGTTTGTTACGGGTACCGCCATGTCAGTAATGAGCATGATAGGCATGCTGATATTAATGGGAATTGTGGTGAATAACGGCATTGTGTTGGTCGACCGGATCAATCAGTTGATTGATCAAGGTATAGCAATTAATGCAGCCGTCATTGAGGCATGTTTAACCCGAGTTAGACCTATCTTGATGACCGTGGCAACGACTATTGTTGGCTTAGTGCCATTGGCGCTGGGCAATACCTCTATTGGCGGCGATGGCCCAGCCTATTCCCCCATGGCAATAGCGATTATTGGTGGTTTGACCTTTTCTACAGCGACCAGCTTGGTGCTGGTTCCGCTGGCGTATGTTTTACTGCTGCGCATGCGAGCGAAAACAGCAGGCTTAATACAGACCTCGAAAAACTGGGCGAATAAAATCATTAAGATTTAGCCTGGCGGTGAAGCCTTTGAATTTTCATACATAAATTGAGAATTTAAAGGCTTTGGTTTAGGCTATCGAAAATTTTGCCAGTCGAGTTGTTATGATCACCCATCAGCCAAACCCTACCTATCTCCCCAGCGAAGCGCGCTACCAAGATATGCCCTACAAACGTTGTGGTAAAAGCGGTATTCAACTACCTCGTTTATCCTTAGGTTTATGGCAAAATTTTGGCGAAGTCGATACATTCAGCAATGCTCAAGCAATGGTGCACAAAGCGTTTGACTTGGGGATCAATCATTTTGATTTAGCCAACAATTATGGCCCTCCCTACGGCTCTGCGGAATCGACCTTTGGCAAGATATTGAAACAGGGCTTAGCACCCTATCGCGACGAGTTACTCATATCGAGTAAAGCAGGTTACGACATGTGGCCTGGCCCGTTTGGCATTGGCGGCTCACGTAAATATTTGCTTGCCAGCTGTGACCAGAGCTTAAAGCGCACGGGGCTTGAATACTTTGACGTGTTTTATTCTCATCGCTTTGATCCAGACACACCCTTGGAAGAAACCATGCAAGCACTAGACACCATAGTCCGCTCAGGGCGTGCTCTGTATGTGGGTATTTCAAATTACAGCGCCGAGCAAACTCAACAGGCTATCGCTATTCTCAATGATTTAGGCACCCCACTTTTGGTACATCAGCCACGCTACAATATGTTTGACCGTTGGATTGAAGATGGTTTGACAGATGTGCTTACCGACAACGGCGTTGGTTCAGTAGTGTTTTCCCCATTAGCTCAGGGCTTCCTAACCAATAAGTATCTTACGGGTATCCCTGAGGGCTCACGCGCTTCGCGGGCAGAGCAAATCCATCTGAGCGCTGACCATATCACCCAAGACAAAATAGCAAGGGTGCAACAACTCAACGAAATAGCCATTGAGCGCAACCAGAGTTTAGCGCAGCTTGCACTGGCTTGGGTACTGCAACCCCAGGCTGTGACCTCTGCAATTATTGGCGCTAGCCGAGTGGAGCAAATTGAAGACTGCGTAACCGCTTTGAACAACTTACATTTTAGCCCAGAGCAACTTGCTAACATTGACCAGATATTAGCGGGTTAACGGAAATATCCACAGAAATGCAAAATAATACTGATAGCAAAAACCAAGGCACCATCAAAAGTCACACAGCGGTCTGCAAGGAAGTTAAAAAGCCCAGTGTCGCCCTGTGCATCATTAATCCAAAAAGCCCACAAAATATGGGCAGTATTCTGCGTGCAGCCGGATGTTATGGCGCTGATACCATTTACTACACAGGCGAGCGCTACGCGCGCGCTCGGGCGTTCAATACCGATACTAAAAATGTCGGTTTAAATATTCCCGTTGAACAGGTAGGCACACCTGAGCCTTCGTCCGGCATGGACATGGTGGCCGTGGAGTTAGTCGAGGGAGCAACCCCATTGCCTCACTTCAATCACCCTAAACATGCCTATTATGTATTCGGACCAGAAGATGGCTCTATTGAGCAAAGCGTTTTGGATAGGTGCCAGCATGTGGTGTATGTGCCGACTAAAGGCTGTATGAACTTAGCAGCGACGGTGAACGTATTACTTTATGACAGACTCGCGAAATCAAACAACACTCAATATGGTGACCAGGTGATTGTCGCGAGTCGCGACACCAATAATAGAACGAGTGTGCTAAATAAATCGCAATCACAGGAGCAGTAAGCGCCGCAAAGGCCGTTGAGCCTAGTTAGGCACAGCGCCCGTAGAACTCTGCTTTATATCAAAGCCTGTGGTTTAGCCAAAACATATTTCTCACGCATTAAGTTGGCGATTTATGGAGCGTTACATATAGTGAAGGCATATTAGACACATGCTGATTTTAATAACGCACATTGGTTACGCGTAACTAAATGCAAAATATTTATGATTAAGTTAACCGTAAAAATCTCATTTTCTAGGATGAACACGTGAACAAATCGACACATTTATTTAGCAGCCTAGTACTGGCCATACTCTTTATGCTCACCGCTTGTTCTGAGCAATCAGAGGTTAAGCATGAAGTCATTCGGCCTATCGCCTGGGCAAAGGTGAAAACACATGATTTGACCCAAGTGCGCAGATTAGCCGGTGCCACTGCCGCGATTGAAAAAGCGTCACTAAGCTTTTTAGTTGGCGGTAAAGTCGACGGTGTATCGGTCAATTTAGGCCAGAAAATAACCAAAGGCCAAGTGCTAGCCACCCTTGACCAGCGCAGTTTTAATCTTAATTTTCAATCCGCTCAAGCGAAGTATGCCCAAGCTAGCTCTGCACTGAACGAAGCTGAAAACGAGTACCAGCGCTATAAAGAACTAGTTGAACAAGGATTGGTATCTAAGTCTGGTTTTGACAACGCAGAAGCAGCGTATAAATCTGCCTTAAGCAACGTTGAAGTCGCTAAAAGTCAGCTTGAGCTTGCCACCAAAGACAGACAGGACAGCACACTTCAAGCCCCCTACGATGGCGTTATCACTAAACGCATGATTGAGCCATCGCAGCAAATTTCGCCGGGGCAAAGTGTATTTGAAGTTGAAGGTCACGGCGGTCTTGAGGTTCATGTGTCAGTACCTGAGAGTTTAATTCAACAATTATCTGATGGCATGATTGTTCCTGTGCGTTTTCCCGCAGCGCCAAATGTCGAACTTACGGGGGTTATCACCGAAGTTGGTACCCGGGCTGAAACCGCAAATGCATTCCCTATCACTATGGTATTAAATGGCAGTTCACCTCAACTGCGTGCGGGAATGACGGCCGAGGTAGACATCACCTATATCAATGAAACGTATGAAAACGCCTTGACCCAAGTGGGAAATCCTCAAAGCACTGAGGGCCAAACTGTTGAGGACCAAACAGCTAAAGACAAAAATATTGGCGGTCAGATGAATGGCTCAGATTTAGCGACGAAAGAAACCATGATCATTCCTGTGTCAGCGTTAGGTGCTGGCTTGAATCAAACCAAGTTTGTATTTGTTTATGACGATGCAACGCAAACTGTTTCTAAACGAGACGTAGTGGCTAGCAACATTTTAGGCAATGAGGTCTTTATCGCTAAGGGCCTAAAAGCACAGGAAATTATCGCTATCGCGGGTGTGTCCTTTCTGCGAGATGGTCAGAAAGTGACCTTGCTCGATGCCAATGTAAAGCGCTTCAACTAACGGCTGGGCACTATGAATCTTACGGAATTTTCCTTTAAACATCAGAAATTGGTACTGATGATCGTCGCTATTTTACTTATCAATGGCGTCATCTCCTACTTCACTTTACCTGCGCGTGAAGACCCAAGCATCACTATTCGTGAAGCAATTGTGAGTACTGCGTACCCAGGTATGTCGCCTGATCGCGTCGAACTATTGATCACCAAAACGCTAGAGGAAGAGATTCGCAAAATACCCGAAGTAGAAAAACTACGCTCCTCTTCGTCTACCGGCTTATCGGTTATTCACGTAGAAATATACGACCGTTACTTTAACTTAGATGCAATATGGCAAGACGTGCGCAACAAGGTGGCACAAGCACAAGCCTCACTTCCAGAAGGAACCAGTACTCCTTATGTGAATGATGAGTTTGGTGATGTGTCGGTCTTAACATTGGCCCTCACCGCAGACGGTTTTGACTTAAGCCAGATGTTCGATATTTCAAAGCACACGCGAGATACCTTGTATGCGGTAAAAGGTACTAAGAAAATTGAGTTACTAGGGGTACAAGACGAGCGAATTTATTTAGAAACCTCTAATGCAAGGCTCTCTCAATTAGGCATTTCCCCTAACGCCTTAATGAGCGCGTTACAAACCCAGAATATTATTAGCTCAGGGGGGCAAATTGATACGGGCTTGCTGTCGTTTATAATCGAGCCTACAGGTAATTTTAGTAGCCTTGAGGATTTAGCGGAGACCTACATAACTATCCCAGGTACACAGGAATCCATAGCCCTTAGTGATATTGCCACGCTTAATCGAGGTTACATTGACCCACCAGATGATTTAGCTTACTTCAATGGTGAGCAAGCGATTGTTTTTGCCATTTCTATGTTGCCTGAATACAACATTTTGGAATACGCCCCTCGCCTTAAAGCCGCCATTGAACAACTTGAAAGCTCCCTGCCTGTCGGGTATCAACTGCATATCGCCACGTACCAAGCAGAGCAAGTGGAAAAAACCGTTCAAGGTGTATCTATGAACGTACTGCAAACGCTCATTATCGTGTTGATTGTAGTGGTGCTTTTCCTAGGCATGCGTACTGGTCTAATCGTTGGCACGATAGTTCCTTTTGTTATGCTTTCTACCTTAACCATTATGCAAATTTTTGACATTCGTTTAGAGCGAATGAGTCTGGCCACACTCATCATCGCCTTAGGTTTGCTAGTGGATAATGGCATTGTTATCGCTGAAGACTTCAAACGACGTCTAGAGGATGGCGAAGAGCGTTTCAAGGCCATGACTCAAGGCGGAAAAGAGCTTGCCGTGCCGTTACTTAGTTCATCCGCGACGACAATTTTGTTTTTCTTACCCCTGATGCTCGCTGAGCACGTTGCCGGGGAGTACACACGTTCGGTATCCTTGGTTATCTTGATCACCTTATTGACCAGCTGGGTGCTGGCTCTGTGCGTCACACCCTTGCTGTGTTATCACTTTATCAAAGTCGATGAGCCCCAAGGCGGTGCTGATGCCTTGGCTTCAAAGAAAGTCACAGGGCGTTATGAGTCGTTTCTGCACCTGATACTGCGCTATAAATTGCTCTTTATGGGCACGCTGTTCGCACTATTAATCGCATCCGTATTCGCCATGAAAATCATACCTAAACAGTTTTTTCCTGAATCTGATCGTAATCAATTGATCATTAACATCGATTTACCCAGCGGCACATCTGAGCGACAAACTAACACCCAAATGCGCAATATTATGGACTGGCTTGATAACGAATCAGGTTATGATTTTATTGAAAGTCATTCTGCTTATGTCGGTTTTAGTGGGCCCCGCTTTGTATTGTCTTTGAGCCCTGAGGACCCCGCCGAGAATAAAGCCTTTATGGTGCTCAATATTAAACCAGAGAACGACATAGCCGCGTTAGCGATTAAGCTTGATGAAGATCTGGAAAACCATTTTGTGAATATTTCTGTACGGGCTAAAAAGATGTTCTTAGGTCCGTCTGACTCAAAAACTATTAAAATTCAAGTTAAGGGCCCAGACAAAGACGTGATCTATCAAAAAGCACAAGAGGTCATGGATCTGCTCTATGATGTGCCAGATACTCGGGACATCCGCAATGACTGGGAAAGCATGATCGCTAAGATTGAAGTGCGGGTCGACCAGCAACGTGCTCGCCGCGCATCAGTCACCTCACAAGACATCGCCAATTCTTTGCAAGCGTATTTCTCAGGAGCTGCAGTCACAGAGTTTCGTGAAGAAGACGACATCATCCCTATCATGTTTAGGGCCAGTGATGCTGAGAGACACAATTTAGACCGTTTACGCTCATTGAATGTGTTTTCACAAGCGACAGGCAAAGCCATTCCGTTATTTCAGGTAGCTGAGTTCTCACCGGTGAACCAATACTCGATCATTCAGCGTGAGGACATGTTTACTACAGTCAGCGTTGAAGCAAGAAATAGCCGTATGGCCGCAGAAGATTTAAAAGCGATAATCGATGCAGATATTCAAAAATTAGCCGCTGGGCTACCGTTAAATCATTACATCGAATATGACGGTGTTATCGTGCAATCACAAGAAGCGCAACAGGCGCTTAGCGCAAGCATGCCAATGGTATTAGGGTTGATTCTGATCTTGTTAGTGGCGCAATTTAACTCATTTAGGCGTGCAGGCATTATTGTATTGACCATGCCTTTGTCATTTATTGGTGCGGTACTGGGCTTAAGCGTTATGTTTGCACCGTTCGGTTTTATGGTGACTTTAGGCTTGTACAGCTTAGCAGGGATTATCATCAATAACGCAATTGTGTTGATTGATAGAATTGATATTGAGCGACGTGACGGCGCGTCTGATTACGATGCCATAGTGAATGCCTGTATTACTCGGGTACGGCCCATTGCTATGACCACCATTACTACCGTAGCGGGGCTACTGCCATTAATACTCAGCCACGACCCACTTTTTTATGGCATGGCGTGTGTGATTGCTTTTGGTCTCGCTGTGGGTACAGTACTAACGTTAGGCGCGGTGCCTGTGCTCTACGCTGCGTTTTTCAGAGTTTCCCGAGAAGAATTAGCCAGCGCCGAGTAAATAGGACCTGTCATCAATATAAAAAGTAACCGTTATGCTTGATTAAAATGAAAAAGCCCGGCTCACACTAAAGGGTAAAGTGAGCTGTTTTTTTATCTAGCAATTATTTTAGCGGGCTTTCAAGCGCCGCGATAGTAACTGGCACACCGTTAAGCACTGCATTGCCAGACAATTCATCCAGGCACATTTCGTCGGTTAAATCGTTAACGCTTACGCCACTGTGTTGCTCTGCTAACGACCAGCTACTACCCGCTTTATTGTGACCCCAGCCATGGGGAATAGAGATCACGCCAGGCATGATCTTTTCAGTTAACTCAGCGGTAATTTCCACTTGGCCTACCCTGGACGTGACAGTGATAAACTGCCCATCTTGAATATTAAAGCGCGCTGCATCATCTGGATGTATTTGTGCGCTACAACGGGGGTTTTGTCCTTTTTGATTGCTCTTCACGCCTTTCATCATTCTTGGGCTGTTATGTAGCCAAGAGTTATTTGATTTCAAGTGGCGGCGACCAATCAAATCTAGTGTATCTGCTGTACGAGCATTTAGGGGAGATGAATCACTGAAAAAGTGCTGCTCAACTCTTGGTAAGTCAGCCATGAAGTAATCAAACGCCATGCTGATTTTCTTATCATCGTGGTAAATAGCCCCGGGTAACTCAGGTTGTAACGGGCCTAAATCGATGCCATGAGGCTGGTCGCGCAAGGTTTGAATACTAACATTGTGCTCGCCATTGGCGTAGCGACCGGATTTGAGCATGTCGTCAACCACGCCTGTTGGCTCTTTTTCCCAAAGTTTAGCGTAGTGCTCAGTGGCTTTGCCGTTGAGCTTGTCTATACGTTCAGCCAACCCTAAGTAAATCTGCCAATCTGTTTTGGTATCCTCTGGTTGGCTAAATAATGCAGGTGAAAATTTCGCACTGTTACGCACGGCGAAATTATGAAATACCACATCATAATGATCCCGCTCTAACGCGGTTACGGGTGGCAAAATGATATCTGCGTGGCGACTCGTTTCGGTAATGTAGAAATCTACCGCCGCTACAAACTCTAATTGCTCAAAGGCTTTATCTAGCTGTTTGCCATTTGTAGTGGTGAGTACCGGGTTGCCCCCGCCTATGACCATGGCTTTTATTTGACCTTCCCCCGGGGTGGTGATTTCCTCTGACAATGCAGCCACAGGATATTCCCCCGCAAAGGCTGGCAAGTTACGTACACGCGAGCTGTACTTTCCCATGGTACCGCGCCCAGAGTGAGGTAACGTATCTGCCGCAGGCTGAGTGAACATCATTCCGCCGCGGCGGTTAAAATTACCCGTTAGCATGTTAAACAGCATAATAAGGTACTGAGTCAGCGTGCCAAATACCTGAACGCTCGCCCCCATCCTGCCGTAACAGAAAGCCGAGTTTGCTGCGCAAAACTCACTCACCATCGTTTCTATTTCTTCGCTGCTTATCCCTACTCGCTTTGCTACTCGTTCGGGTGAATAGGGTTTTACATATGCTTCAACCTGCAGTAGATCCGGAGCGTGCGCTAGTAACTCTGCGGCATCCACTAATCCTTTGCCAAATAACGTATGCACCATGGCTAACATCAGCAATACATCACTACCTGGTTTAATAAAGTGATGGTCACAACTTATGTCTGCTGTTTCTGACTTTTTAGGATCGATCACCACTACCTTTCCGCCACGTTTTTGGATCGCTTTTAAGCGACGTTTGATGTGCGGCACGGTCATAATACTGCCGTTTGAAGCTAAAGGGTTGCCCCCTATGATCATAAAATAATCAGTGTTATCAATATCGCCTATGGGAATTTGCAGCTGATGGCCAAACATTTGACGACTCACAATATGGTGAGGTAATTGGTCAACAGAGGTCGCGGAATAGCGATTATGGGTGTTCAAAGCGCGATAGAAGTACGGGCCAAATAAGATGCTGCCCATATTGTGCGCATTTGGGTTACCTAAGTAGACCCCTACTGCATCGTTGCCGTGCTCATGTTGAATGCCATGTAATTTTTCGGCGACCGTATCTAGTGCTTCTTCCCAGCTAATAGGCTCGAAGCCTGCAGCTGTTTTACGCATAGGTTGACGTAAACGCTGTGGGTCATCGTATAAATCTTTAAGAGCAGCTGCTTTGGGGCATACATGACCTTCGCTAAATGGGTTCTTTTTGTCGCCAGCAATAGAAATGATTTCCCGCTCCACCGTGGTCACTTCAATGCCACACATTGCTTCGCATAAGGTACAGGTTGAAAAGTGTTTTTGCGGCTGTGCTTGCATCACAACGTCTTCCTTTAATTTACGTAAACAGGACGTTATAGATTTAACATCTTATACACAAGCATCATCGAAATTTATTAGACCGTCCTTAATCCCTTGCTCTATGAGATGCTTATCTAAACTCGGGGGCGAGTCCTTTAAGCATACTTAATAGCAATTTGTGTTTCTTGAGATCGACAGGTTTATGAATTATCTCGCTACTCGCCGGGTATTGCTCTAAACAATTATGGTTGACGAAGTTACGGCTCGGCCGGATAGGCCGATGGGTCAAACCGCCTGCACAATTAGGGCATACATTTGACAATATCTGGTCAACACACACTGCACAAAAGGTGCATTCAAAAGAACAAATCATGGCATCTTTGGCATCAGGTGGTAATGCTTTGTTGCAGTGCTCGCAAGTAGGACGTAGGGCTAACATAATGTTTATTCTCATCCTTTTTTGTAAATGTAAGTAATTGTTATTAAGTTGTGTAGACACTCAGGCGCAATTAATTTACCCTTGTGAAACAAGACGTTAAAAGGCTTGGGTCAAGGTATAAATGTACTCGTCTATGACGAATGTCTCAAGGAACATAATTGAATATTACCGATACAAGTGCACAGGATACCGTGCTCGAAAAACCTTCTTCTAAAAAAAACCTATGGGTTGTCGTTGCTGTTCTATTTCTTTGCGCAACGCTTATCTACGTATTTTGGAGCGCACTACGTAACTGGTCGTCTGCGGATACCAGTCTGTCGATGCAAAATGTTCGGGTAGCCACGGTGACCGTAAAAGACTTTGTACGAGACTTATCCGTGCAAGGTCGCGTTGTCGCCGCCGTTAGCCCTCGCCTTTATAGCCCAGCGCAAGGCACGATCACCTTTGAAGTTGATGCCGGTGACAAAGTAGAGAAAGGCCAATTGCTGGCATCTATCGATAGTCCTGAATTAACTAACCAACTCAAGCAAGAAGAATCTAGTTTACAGCGTAATAAGTTGGAATTAGACAGACAACGGATCCAAGGTAAAAAACTCGCCTTAGAAAAACAAAAGGCCGCTGATTTGGCTAAGGTTGCCACCGTAGCTGCCGAGCGTGAAAAGCGCCGTGCTGATAATGCCTATGCTACTCACGCCATCAGTCAAATTGATTTTGAAAAAGCCCAAGACGATTTAAAAAATGCCCAGTTGGTGCTCAAGCATGCATTACAAGACGCCAGCTTAGATCAAGAAAGCCTCGATTTTGAGCTAAAAACCCAGCAGTTATTGGTAGAGCGCCAAGCGTTACGAGTCTCTGAAACCAAGCGCCAAGTTGATCAGCTTCTTGTGCGCTCACCTGTTGATGGCATCGTTGGCAACCTTGCTGTGCAACAAAAAAATCAGGTTAGCAAAAATCAACCGATTTTAAGTGTGGTGGATTTATCCGAATTTGAATTAGACGTTGATATTCCTGAGAGTTACGCAGACGACTTAGCAATCGGTATGGATGCACAAGTCAGTTTAAACGGTCAACAATACGCCGCTGTTTTAGTGACAATTTCACCTGAAATTGAGAATAACCAAGTGGCCGGGCGTGTGCGATTCGCGAAACAAAATCAACAAGGTGAAGCCCTACAACAACCAGAAGGCCTAAGGCAGAACCAGCGACTGAGCACAAGAATACTTATGGAAAACAAGTCGTCTGTATTAACACTGCCCCGTGGTCAATTTTTACAAAGTGATAATGGTCGCTACGCCTATGTCATTAAAGACGATATGGCATTGCGCCAACCTATTACGATAGGAGCGCGCAGCTTAAGTGAAGTAGAAATACTGGCCGGTTTGGCCCAGGGTGATCAAGTGATTATATCTTCAACCGACGCCCTTGATGGAGCTGAATCTGTGCTGTTAGCACGTTAGAGCCGCCAGTTAGTTAGGACCACTGTCTCAATGCAGTACACAACAATAACAACAAGGTGAAGTATGTTAGCAATGAATAATATTGGTAAGGTCTTTACTACAGATGTAGTGCAAACCCATGCACTCAAAGATTTTAGCTTAAAGGTCAACGAAGGGGATTTTTTGGCCGTAACCGGGACCTCAGGCTCAGGTAAAACCACATTTTTGAACGTGGCAGGTTTGCTAGAAACGTTCGATAGCGGCGAATATACCCTTGATGGGCAAGATATTCAGGGCTTGACCGACCGCCAGCGCAGTCAATTGCGCAATGAAAAAATCGGCTTTATTTTTCAAAGCTTTAATCTAATTCCCGATTTAAATTTATTTGATAATGTAGACGTGCCTCTGCGCTACCGTGGCTTTAATGCAGCCCAGCGAAAAGAGCGAATATTGAGTAGCCTAGAGCGAGTTGGCTTAGGCAAACGTTTAAAACACTTCCCTGCACAGTTATCAGGTGGTCAGCAACAGCGAGTGGCTATCGCACGGGCGCTAGCAGGCTCACCACGATTTTTACTGGCCGATGAGCCAACAGGTAACCTAGACACTGAGATGGCAAAAAGTGTGATGGCGTTGCTACAGGAAATCAACCAAAGTGGCACGACTATCATCATGGTCACTCACGATGAGAGCTTAGCCCAACAGACTCAGCGACAGATAGTGGTGCGCGATGGCCGTGTGTGTGACTCAGGTGCATCAAGTACTTCACCTCAAGCAGACAGCGTACAACGTGTTTAGCTATTATTGTCGCTTAGCAATAAACAGTATTTTTCGCTCTAAGGTACATAGCGCGTTAACCATACTAACCATTGCCTTAGGGATCGCGGCTTGCACCATTACATTAACGCTTGTTACTAGCATGTCAGCAAATCCAATAGCCCATAAAAGCGCGCAGTTATTTCGCGTTCAACTGGATAACTGGGATCCGAATCAAGCCGCTGTGGCCCCCAACCTACCACCAGAATTTGTGACCTGGACAGATGCCAATAATATCGTACAAGCCAAACGGGCTAAACGGCAAAGCGCCAGTGCCATTACTTGGGGTATGGTTAACCCGGCAAAGCAAGGTTTAACGCCATTTTTGGCGGTGATGCGCGTGACCAGTAAAGACTTTTTTCCTATGTTCGATGTGCCGTTTATTTATGGGGCGGGTTGGGATGAAAGTGCCGAACACAATAATGATTACGTGGTGGTACTGAGTAAAGAAACTAACCAACGGGTGTTCAATGGCGCTAACTCAGTGGGGCAAACTTTGACCATGCTTGGTGCCACCTTTACCGTAGTTGGCGTTTTAGATGACTGGCATCTTTCACCGAAGTTTTACGACATGTCCTACGGTGCATTTAGCGAGCCTGAAGAGATGTATCTCCCGCTGGGTTTGAAAGCAGAATTCGAATTGCCCCATGGCGGCATAACCAGTTGTTGGAAGGCGGTGGAAAGTGAGCGCTACGATGCATTTTTGAATTCGGAGTGCATCAATTTTCAACTTTGGGTTGAGCTTGATGATCCCAACCAGCTGTCTAAATTCAGTCTTTTTCTAACAAACTACGTCGAACAACAAAAGTCTCTGGGCCGTTTTCCGCGCCCAATCAACAACCGCTTGTTAAACGTAGAGCAGTGGCTTGAATACAAGCAAGTGGTTAAGCAAGACGTGCAAGTCATGTTTTGGCTGTCATTGATGTTTTTGCTGGTTTGTCTAATCAATGCCGCCAGTTTACTCAGTGCGAAGCTACATACCAAGCACAGTGAAATAGGCCTGCGCCGGGCTCTTGGCGCTAATTTTGGCCAAATCATCATGCAGTATTCCCTAGAAATAGTATTGATAGGTTTTTGTGGTGGCATACTGGGGATCTTTTTAGCAATAGTCGGCCTACACGGTGTTGCTGCACTTTATGCGGGCTACGGCCATTTAGTAGACCTGAACATCACCATCGCTATCGGTGTAATCGCATTAGCGGTGCTGGGCACTATTGTAGCTGGCCTTGTACCCGTTTACACAGCGTGTAGACCGATGCCCGCCATGCAAATCAAGCAATAAGCAGGTCATGTAGATGAACGTATTTCTTAATGTAGGTCCTATCTTTCGCGCCTTAACTCATCATCGCTTTAGTGCTGTATTAGTTGTCTTTCAGATAGGGATTACCATGGCTATTATCACTAATGGCTTGGCCATTACTTGGGACCGTTTCACTCATATCGAACGCCACACTGGCATTGATGAGCAGCACACATTCTTTTTGACCAGCTCTGGCTTTACCCAAGACTTTAACCCTAGGGCGGCAATTGAAAGTGACTTGAGGCTTATTCGCGCCACTGATGGTGTGATTGACGCAGTGCAGACCAACTCGTTTCCCCTGTCTGACAGCGGTAACTGGTATGAATTACAGACCAGTACCGATAAAGACGCTGCGCTCATCCCCGCTGCCAGTTATAAGTTTGATGAGCATGGTATTAACACCTTTGCCTTAACGTTAGTGGCCGGCGAAAATTTCAGTGAGCAAGATACGCTATGGCTTAACGAGGCTGACAGCAAATGGCCAAGTCATGTATTGCTCAGTAAAGCCACGGCAACGGCATTATACGGTGAGTCAGATTGGCAAAGTGCAGTGGGCAAAACAATATATGTCAATCAAAGGACGCCTATTGTTGTCAAAGGGATAGTCGAACAACTTCATGCTCCTTGGGTTGAATGGCAGCATGTTGAAAATAGCATTATCTCCCCTGCCCGCGTGACCCATAACTCAGCACGCTACGTGATCCGTACCAAAGCTAATAGACTAGATGACTTGATGCAAAGCCTGTCAGCAACGCTTGCTAAAGAAAACACTCAGCGTGTGATACGTAAAATAAAAAGTATTCAGCAAGCTAAAAACGAAATTTACGCCGCAGACATTGCGACCGTGAGCATTCTATTAGTGGTGATTGTTGTTTTAGCCTTTGTAACCGCCATGGGGGTAGCAGGCTTAGCCAGTTTTAATATTAATAAGCGACGCCAACAGATCGGTATACGCAGAGCCTTAGGGGCAAGTAAACGACAAATTTTGCAGCATTTTATGCTTGAGAATGCATTGCTTTGCGCTGTTGGCGCTGCTCTTGGCGTATTACTTACCTTGGTGTTAAACATCTTTCTTGTTTCACAGTACGCACTTACCCCCTTGCCTATTGTCTACTTACCGCTGGGTATATTCATCATCTTTGCGATCAGTCAATTAGCGGTGATTAAACCCGCAGTGCGCGCAATGAGCGTGTCACCCGCCATGGCGACCAGAAGTATTTAGCTTATTAACCAATAATTTAATTTTACTCAAGGCGGATAGAGCGCCAATGCCGTTTGATACATCATTTGTTGTCGCAGGCCTTCACGCTGCTCTTGCATAACCGACAGCAAATGTTGCCATTGAGGTGGGCACTGCAGCGTTAAGTTTGCTAGAAATTTGAGGTGTGCATCTGGATAATGTTGTTTGACTAAATGTGATGTTAGCCAATCAACGTTAGGCAGCAGAAGATGGGAGTACTGTCCCGATACCGCAATGCGTAGGCCTGCTAAATCGAAATCGCCAAAATATATCCTTGGGCAACGTGGCCGCTCGTCTTGCCATTGTTTGAGTAACGCTTTAGTACTGGTGCTGTGCTCACTGTCACCACGGTAAATAACCAAAAGTTTGTTTAGGTCTTGCGTCACCTGCCCTTGAAACCGATGCCAATCATTAAAACTATCGCGGTTTTCGATGATCAGCAGATTATCGAATTCCGCTAAATTTAGCATGGCTAGATTTAGTTCTACATTCACTTGCTCACACGGGTAAAACTGCTGATTAAACGCGTTAAGTGTTTGCAACTCATTTGATAACAAAGGCGCTTGATTAGAAAGCGCACACAGTACTAACGATTGTGTCGGTTTTATTCGCCCTTGCTTTTCATCCGTGCTTTTTAAGGCTGCACTTTGATGTGTATCGTCGCTAAAATCAGCAAAAATATCCTCCCCTATACTCAGCAAATAGCTGGCGCGAATGGCCTCAATGCCTTGACGAGTGAAACGGAAATATTTTTTATTATTCAACCACTGGCCAGGCTGAATATATTCCTGCTCACACCAGGCCATTATGTGGGTCACTGCGGCTGTTTTTCTGGTACTGGTCTGCTCATCATGCAACAAAGCAAAGTACTGCTCTTTGAGTAGCACCTTGGCCTTGGGCATCAATGAGTCAGTCATAAATGCTAGCTCGCGGCTTGAAAATCACCGAAGAAACGCATGCCCAATTTAACATCTTGAATAATGTGCAGGTGATTAAACGGGCTTTTTCGCGCACTGTCTTTTTCTAGCATGAAGCTTTGCTTGTTTTGTTGCGGTAGGCCTTCGTATTCAGCCACAATTTGAAACAGCCACATTTCTGGCTCCCACGGCATCTCATTCTCGGCGAGGTAATCGACCCCGCTGATCGCCGCGCTGCTTTCAATGACGTACAAAAAGAAATCTTCAACATCTTTGGCCAGTTGCTTTTGCTCTGTGGCCACCAAATCTTGTACTGACGTGGCAAAGCCTTGAGTTTGCTTTTCTGAAGGTGACTCAGGTACAAGATCTCGCGGGATAGCTCGGGCAATTTCAGCCAGTGCATAACTGTCTTGTGGCCTATCAAGTGCAACAAATGCTTGAGCGTTAATACCGTGGGCTTGATTGATCACAGCTGGGACTTGACTGCGATTTGGATAATCACCCACTTTGAAATTCGGATGTTGGCGTAAAAACGCACTCATGCGATTGACCAGTAAAGCGCGCTCTTGTTGATGACGAAAACGCGCCATTAACAATACCAAACGTTTTTGTACTTCTAGTAATGAACCAGAATGCTCTGAAATACGCGCTTGTAGCTGACTCACTAAGAGTTTTCGCAGGCCACCGTCACTGCCAGCAAGTTGAATTAAATCATCGAAGCTAATGATTTTGAATCCATCGAGAATACGTCTTAGTTGACGCTGGGCTAATTCAATTTCAAGAATTTTATCGTCTAGACTGCTGACAAAACCAAACTCGGTATTAAGCCTATGCCAGAGGCTTTCAATGGCATCGCCAAATTGCCCTGTCATATCATGCACCCGCTCTGTTAGCAGCTGCATATGATGCTCACTTGCTGCGTAGTCGCCTTTTTGCCTTGCGGCTTGCAACGACTGCACTCGGGTGTGAATTAAGTCTAAATGTTCGCCCACATCAGAGTTGATCTGGCGTTTGCGCTCATCTTGGGTTAATCCTGCGATTAGCTCGTTAACATTGGGCCGCAAACTCAGGGGTTGTTGCTCATCTGGGCGCCATAAAATACGCCCATTGATTAGCTTTTCAAGAGCCTGTTGGCTAAAGCCGCTTTCATCCACATGGCCTTGCAAATAGCCTTGCATAAGGGCTTCGGCATGTTTGCCAATCAGCTCTAAGCGCTCTGTACCTAGTTGAAATAGCGGATTGCTCTGGGCGCTACTTTTGCCTTCGTGGATGTTACTCAAAACATGGCCTCTTGCTCAGGGGCATCTTCGTCAATGGGCACGTTTTCTTCATCTTTTATAAAGCGCACTAACTCGATGAGTTGCTCGACCTTTCCAGTCACAATATAAAACAAGCGGTCTTTATGGGGCTGATAGATGTAGCCTAATTCTTTAATGCGCTTAAACACTTGCTTGATCTGCATATCAGCTTTGTCACTGGTGGACTTAAAAAGCTTGTCGTTAGACAACTGCCCTAAACGCTGAATAAGGGATTGGTTATCTACCACTTTTGATTCAAAGTCTTGCAATTTGATGGTGTCACCTGCACTTAGGGCGCCATCGCGTCCCATGGCTTCTTGCACCAGTTGCATCCATTCAAGCATGGGTAACAATGATTGCACCGTCGCATTAAATTGCTGACTCAGTTGCTGCCGCGCTTGTTGATTTAGGTCGCAGTAGGCTAAAAAGTAAACGGCACCGTCTTCACTTTTCGCCACGCGGCGATTGAGGGGACGCAAGAAGTGATTCAGATCTTCAACCAGCTGTTCGTTTTGCAGTTTGTGAAAGCTGTGCTCGTCAGTCACCGCACAAATAAACTCGCCTTCTAGTAAACGCTCGAGTAATGGGCCATTTTCTATCATGCTGTCACCTGTGGTTTTTCATTATTGCTGGCATTGTTACTGGTATGGCTATTTTGTTGTAAGCGCTCTGCGATACGACTGAGCTTAGGCTCAATTTTTTCAAGGCGCTGGCGCTGCTTATCAATTAAGTATCTGTGCTTAAACAACATCAATACATCAGATTCAGGGTTAGGAAACGCACCTAAAATGTTGATGTGATTGGTGTCGCAAGCAGCAAACAGCTTTTCAACGTTGTGATAGGCAAGCGTACCAATTTCATCGATCGGCCAGTGGATATCGATATTCGCTTGGTTTCTCAGTAAGCGCGTAAAGGCTAGTAAGAACTTACACAAAATCAAATACGCCATACCATGACTGGATGACTCCAGTAATTGCCTGTCATTTTTGATCACCAAATCTGAGCCGCCTTCATTTAGGTGCAGCTCTAAGCGCAGCAATGACTCAATGCTGTAATTGGCATCAATTGGCAGCACCTCAACCACATCGGCTAAGGTGTCTAGGTAGGTTTCACTGGGCAAAAAGGCATCGGATTTATTCCAGTTATCATACTGCTCAGCAAAGCGTTTAAGGGGTGTCCAGAAATTCAGTTCATCCACGGTGGAGATAATCTTCACCTCTGATCGGGCAATCCCATCTAGGGTCAAGTCATCTGATACTTCGTCGGTTAGGCGTTTACTCTGCAGTGAGATTTTACGATTAATATCGCTAAACACGGTAAAGAATTTATTTAAATCCCCTCCTATGGTTTCCCCTTGCTCAACGATTTGGCGCTGACGAGAGGCTAAAATACTCAACAAACGCTGCAAGATAGGCAGGCGGTCACGCACATTGGCATCTTCATCAAGCACGCTAAAGGCTTGTAGCATGGTATCTAAGAAGTCTTTGCCTGCATCTTTACCTAGGTTGGCTTCAAACTCTGATAAAGCCTCTTTAAGTTTTTTCTCACCCCGGCTGCGACTCTCAAGCGCCTCGGTACAGCGACTAATACGCTCGGCTTGATCGCCTAAATTAATATCGCTTTCACCGTTCGCTTTAAAAGAGAAAGAAATATTGGCCAATTGGCGCACCATGGGCTCAATCTCGGTGATCAATGCACTGCAGGCCGATAAGCGTTTTTCAATGGCTGACAACGCTTGGCTTAACTCAGTACGTTTATTTTGGTATTGGCGTTGCAGCGTACTTTGTTGCTGAGTCAGTTGCTGTGCAGACGCTTTCAGCTCGGCTTCTTGCTCAAGTAGCATTGGGCGCTGTTTGAGCCAATCTGACTGCATAAATGCTTTATATTCGTTCAGTTCTTCGCGGCGGCTGGTGACCGTTTGAATTAAGCTTTTTAGGCTTTCGGTTTTTTGTTTAAGTGCGTTAAGGGTATTTGGGTCGATATCTTTATTGGCAAGCTCTTGGTTAAACGCCTCTTCAAGCTGTTTAATTTGGTCTTTATTTTGCTGACGTTTCTGCTCAACTTGCTGTTCTAATGCTTCTATTTGCTCATCAAGCACAGCGACTTCATCTTGCCAACCCGATTTAAATTCAAGTAACTGCTCGTCGTAATCGGATTTAAGTAAGGCAATGGCGTCCGCTTTTTGCCCAAGGATTTGCTTTTTCTCTTGCAGTAACGTGTTAAGGGCCGTTTGAGCTTGTTGCCGGCGTTTTTGTAGCGCGATTTTAAGATCGTCTGAATAGCGCTGCTTAGCACTTTGGGCGTAACTGACTTCTTGCTCAGCTTGCTCAAAGGCACGATTGCGCTCTGCGACCATTTCACGCTGCATTTCAGCTTCTTGATGCAATTGATCGAGCTCTGCTTCAGCGCTTTTCTGTTCTTTTTCAGCCGCCAATAGGTGCTTGGTTGCTTGCTCAAGCGCCACGCGCAACGCGGTTTCATCTTGGGCATATGCAGGGGCGTCAATCACTGAGGTATCTAATTGCACACCCAATAAATGTTGCTCGTGCGGGGTATCTACTAACTTCGGGGAAAGATCTTTTCGGTCAAGCAAAGGCTCAACAATCAATTTCCCTATGGATTGCTCCCATCCAGGTTTATTGTCACGCAAAAATTGACGCAGGCTGTCTTGCTCAGGAGAAAGCTGCTTATGCAATTGCTGTAAATGATCTTTACTTTGGCGGGTCGCAAGACGAGCTCTGTGTAACGTTTTGTCAGCTTCATCACGTTTGTGCTGGCACTGCTGGTGCAAAGCTTCAGCTTGTTTTTTAGCACCAGAGCTTTGTTGCCACGCTCGCTGGGCTAGCTCTAAGCGTTTATCGGCCAGGGCACCATTTTCCATTTCTTCATCTGTGGCAGAAGCATGCTTCGCTTGGTGCTCTTGGCGCACAATACTGCGCTCAACGTCCATCAGCTGTTGTTCAAACTCTGCCCCTTGCTGCTCTTTACGCTGCTCGAATTGGCTGCGTAAGGCGCTTTCTTTTTCATGATGGGTTTGGCGAACATTTTCTTTTTGTTGCCTGATTACCTTCACGCTCCCTTGATTCTTACGAGATAGGCGCTCTAATGACTCAGATAACTTAAATTTCTGCTGCTCAAGTTGGCTTTGCAGATCTTTGTGTTGCTCTATCAGTAAGTTGTATTGCTCTAACGTTTGCTCGTACTCTTCCCGCGTCAGGGGCAATGCATCCATGTCTTTTTGCAGCTGCTCTATATCTGAGTCTTGATACTTTTCGTACTGTTGCTGTAGGTGATCTAAACGAGCCGATTTGGCGGATAATTGCTCGTTGGTTTCACTGAGCCGGCTGTTCAGTTCGCCTTCTGCTTGCTCGAAGATATCTTTTTCGCTGCGCTGCTGGGTTTTATAGCTATTTTTCTGTTCCTGCCCATCGGCTTTTTCTGTGATCAGGCGCTGTAAATCTTGTTCCAGTAACGGCTTTAGTAACAACAATTGCTGTTCAATAACATTGAGCTGCTCTGTTTGCCCCTGAATTTTTTCGTACTCCCTCTGCATGCTTTGCAAACGCATGGTTTGGCGCATTTGGGTTATCCATTCACGGGCTTTGGTGTTTTTCACTGTGGTGGTGGGTTGTACCAAACCATCTTCTTCAAAAATGGCCGCCAGCATGGTACGCAGGGTATCCATCTTGCCTTCTTTGGCATGCACCGCACTGACTAGCTTTTCCATATGGCGTATACGATGCGCACTGGACACCAAGCTGTATCGACTGGCCAGTTGTCTTAACTTGGTGTTTTCACGCCCTGTTCCACCCACACTGGCATCGTTTTGAATAATGCCGCGAAATTCACTGGTGGCTTGGATTTTGTGAGAGAAGTCTATCTGTAGTTGCCTGAGCTGCTTAATCCATTGCTCTGGTAGCATGGCTTGCGCTTCGCCGTTTTCCATTTCAACGAGAATTTGCTCGCTTTTATAAGGTGCATCAATAAGACGATACTGCACCCCATCACTGCCTTTGCGCGTTAACACCACCTGACATTCTTGACCGTCTTCGCGCTGATATTCGTAAATTAAATAGCTATTGGCGTGGGGTAAATAGAATTCATCGAATTTTTTACGGGTCTTGGGCACCACCTTACTGGGCAGCTCGCCGTAAAAGACGGGGATCAAACGTTGTAATGTGGTTTTACCCGAAGCATTGGTGCCACAGATGTTACTGTGACCAGACACGTCAAGTTCAACAAAACCAGGAAGGTGACAATTAATAAGAATGATGCGGTGTAACCCAGGCATAGACGTCCTTTACTCAGGGGTAGAAAACATAAGCCAAATACATTGGCTAACTTCGTAACCCTAAATTTTACCTAGATTTATGCCGCTTGAATACCTTGAATATGGTGGGTTGAATAAAGTCGCTACTTTTACGCCGATTACTTTTATGCAAATGGGGGGGGCGATTTGCTGGCAACAGGGTTAATTCTAATTTTGCCTGGCTTCACGTGCGTATGTATGACTTGATTGATCAAGCCAACATACTACCCCAGAGTAGCTGTGTGGAAGGGGGTTTATCGTCTCTCTCCCCCTTGCCCGTGACCAAAAATCTAAAGTTGATAATGAGCAAGGGGCAACTTTAATAACTTATCCCCCTAGCTTGCGTGTAGTAAGCTTTGGTAAAGCTCGTCTTTTAGCACCGAGCGCTGGTGTTTCTTTTGGTGCATTTCATTATCTTCTATGGGTGAGTTGCTTAACTCTAACTCACGAATTTCTTTATCTAACGCGTCGTATTTTTGCATTTGACTTGTGAACGCTTGGTCAGATTGACCTAGTGCTTCAATGGTTGCCTTGTGGGCGGGGAACTCTACTAACAATGCGTGACTTTCACCTAACATAACCTGCTCCTAATGACTGTTTACTTGTTTGTTTAAATCCAGGCTCAAGGTTAGCAATTACCCTAGATGAAGATAACGGCGCTGAATTGAGAAACAGTATTCATTAAATCTTGATAAAGTGACGCCAGCGGGCTTTAAACCTGTCGCCCATAGCAAACCGCCCTGCCTACTAATACTATTCGACGTTAACAAATAATCACAAAGAGAGAGAGTTTAAATGAGCTTGAACAAGGCACATGACTGACAGCTCTTTATTAAAAGACAACTAGTTCTCTTTCGAAGTCATGCAACGCAGTCTAGGCCCTTTAAAACGCGCCGGAAGGAATGCCCCAGCAGCTTTTCTTCTGCGCTCTCACTATTTAAAAGTGAACAATCATTACGACATCGCGGCGCCTTAATCAAAAACCGCTGGACGCATTCTAAGGGGTACATATTAATGCGGACTGGTATAAGAGCCAAACCGAGGGCGAGTGGTTTTGGAATTTAAATTTCGACTAAGCGTGGTGAGTTATTACTTGGTTGCGGGAGCAGGATTTGAACTTACGACCTTTCGTGACTATGAAGAGCGAGCCCGAGGGCGATTTTTTTTGCTTCTGATTTAGTATGAGATTGTACGAAATAACACTGAAGTATCGGTTGGTTGCGGGAGCAAGATTTAAACCTACGACCTTTCGTGACTATGAAGAACGAGCCCGAAGGGGAATTTGTTTTTTGCTTTTGATTTATTATGAGATTGTACGAAGTAACACTGAAGTATCGGTTGGTTGCGGGAGCAGGATTTGAACCTACGACCTTCGGGTTATGAGCCCGACGAGCTACCAGACTGCTCCATCCCGCG
>OJDH01000205.1_pt1 | contig 41677 bp, 30 predicted proteins | sample 1592761 | NCBI WGS metagenome assembly OJDH01 (sample SAMN05416855, study PRJEB24817) | seawater metagenome | isolation source: Sea water | place: Canada:Atlantic | collected 2013-11
CACTATCCTCTTCGTCGGCAGCGTCAGATGTGTATAAGAGACAGGCGTTAGCCAGAATTGAAGAAGATTTTGATTACAGTATTTACGAAAATATTCTCACTGCGCGGATCAACTACTTAGATGGGCGATTACTCGAAGCAAAACGTACCTTGAGCGAATGTCAGCAGCAAATTGCAGTGCGTTTTGAAAAATACCCCAGCGCGTTTGCTCCTGATTCTATAAAAGTCATGCTGGATTTAGGCGAATATGACGATGCTGAACGGTTGAGTAAAACACTGGCAAAAAGTGGTAAACAGCTAGATGAAGGTACCTTGTATGCGTTGAAGAGCAGTGTTGAGCAATCTGCCCAGCGTAGACGAAATTATCTAAATTTTAATAAACAAGGCGTAGAGCATTACAACTGCGGGCGATATCAAGAGGCCCACAATGCTTTTACTCAAGCTCAAAAAGTTGCCCCGGTTAATACAGGTGTGGCCCTGAATATTTTGCAATGCAACCTGAAGCTAATCGCGCAAATGAAGAAGCCTGAAACTCGAGCAATCAACGCCTTAAAACAGATGTATCGGCATTTGAAAAATATGGTTATGCTTGAGTCACACCAACAAAAATTTGAATCACTTAAAAGTGATCTCGGGAAATACGTAGAGGTAGCATGAAAAGAATAATACTAGTTGCCAGCACAATACTCGTTCTCGGCCTTTCAGGCTGCGCCAATAAACAGAAACCCTGTGAAGATATTCTCGAAGTAAAACGCCAAAAGCAACAATGCAATGAATGGCGAAAAACTATGAATAACAAACAGTACCCGCAACAAGCCATCACGGCTAAAAAGCGCTACGAAGAAGCCTGCGTAGATTTACGCTACTACCGAGACGGTTACGACACCATCTGCAAAGGGAACGATAAAGCGATAGGCGAAAGGAAAGAACAACCCTAGGCTAAATGCTACTTATCTCCCCCACTGAGGTAAAGTGGGGGCTTGATAGCACGAACTTCAAAACTGGCTTTTCTCTACTTCTTTTAACCAGATCGGGTTCGAATAGGCTTTATGGCCTTGCATATCTTCGACCACTAGAGCGACCCAGCCCGATGCGTTAGGCAAATTAAAAGTAATGGTTTCACTATCACCATTTAATGCCTGTTGCCTTAACACCTTACTGTTAACTCCGCCGCTAATGTCTATGCTTGCATTCTGGTTTTTAACCTCGCCTTTGGTCTTTGTTGCTGCACCAATTAGCTGTACTGATTTGAGACCGTTAACGGCAACCAAATCCACAGTGAACGATTGCGGTTGTGCTTCAGCCAGTTTAACCGTGTCACCAAACATTACATTTTGTGGATACATCACCGGCCCGAATGACACATAAGAGCGGCCATTCTTCATGGCTTTTGCGAAAGCCTTGGCGCTGGGTTTGCTCCCCGTGTAAACAAACATGCGATTTAAGCCGCTGGTTTGATTCCATACATCGTGGGTGTCTGACCCTGCGGTATAGTAGTAAGGTAGCCCCTTTGACCAGAGCTGATGCGCTTTTTCAATAGTGGGCTGGTTATCTACTACGGCGTTTAACTCAAATACGTCAATGCTCGGGTTAAAGCCACCTGGGGCGGTATTTTTATCTAAACTGCTCAAATATCCATAGGGAATATATGGGTGGTTTGATGCAATTATCGTCGCCCCCATGCGGCGCATATCTTTGATCAGGGTATGAATATCATCCACACCTGGATCGACCGATAACTGTGCCCCGCTATCAATCGGGAATGCATTAAAATGCCCCCACGACGGTGAAACCTCAATTGACGGAACAAAAGGCATACCTCGCTTATCTGCCAACATTTGGATTTCAGCATTGTTCTTAGTCGAATCGTGATCACTAACAAACAACACGTTTAATCCCGCAGCTAATTGCGAGCGCACCAAATACTCAGGGGAAGTCGAGCCTTCGAGCACGTTAGCATGATGGTGTAAGTCCCCTGCATACCAACCATGCTGTGTCGGATACGTGCTAATGGTGATAGCACTGACGATATCCGTGATTTTATTAGCTTTGACTGTGGTGTCAATTAGTACAGGCTTTGCATTAAAACCACTACCGGCAGAGATATTCAGTTGATACTCACCCGGCGCCAGTGGAAATGTCGCTTGGCCTTTATTATCAAGTTCAGTGAAAAACGAGCGCGCACCTAAAAATTCAATCAGTGGTTGATTGCCTTTTTCAATCTTAATTTTTCCATCAAGATGCGCTTTTGTGTTTGCATCTATTACCTGAATATTAACCTCGCCCGGCGCTAGAAGGTCGCTAAAAGACAATGTTTGAGTTTTCTTCTCAGTTATTTCAATATCATGAATTTTGCTCGCAGAATAGCCTTTACCTGTGGCATAGACTTGGTATTGCCCTACTGGTAAATCAAATTGATACTGGCCATTTTGACCTAGCCCCCACATATAAGGCACATCGTCTTTGGTCACTATAATGGCAGGTTGTGTGAGCGTGCTTCCGCTTTGGGTTTGCACTTCGCCCTTTAGCGTACCTGCTTTAACATTTTTACGCTCGATTTCAGCACGCACCACAGGGGCTAAATTGCCACTGGACAGTACTTGGTAATCACCTGTGAACGTCACAGTTTGACCTTTTTGCAAATTATGTTGGGTGTATAAATCTCGTGATTGGTTTGCTGTTTCAGTCATGTATGGCGCGTGCAGCGCCACAGCCCAATCAGCGCCGTAACCTACAAAACGATCGGTTATAAAGTTCTCAGCCTGTCCTTTTGTATCAATTGATTTATGTTCAGGCACCGCAAACTTGTATCCCCCATCCGGCCACAAGGTAAACCCTGAACGCATATCTGGGATCGCGTCACCTTGATTGGTCATAGTGGTTTGTACATGGATGATGTCAGAGCCTGAGACCAAGCTATATGTAGTGCTTATTTCAACCTGCCCAAAATCTCGGGTAATGTTAACGATGGCTTCATCAGAGCTGTCTTTTATTACATCGAGGGTTTGATAAGTGTTGGGCCAGCTGGACCAATCATTCGGTATGAAATCTGCAAAAGCTACACGGTCAAGGCTCAGCACACCATCGGCTTCAACGTTTGCAATATCAACAATACAACCACGCGCTACACCCCAAGGCGGCGCAGAGCCCATGGCTAATGAGAACGCTAATTTGTCATTTTTAATAGTGATGTCGCTGTCGGACGTCGCGTTGCCATGGGGAATAATGGTTTTGCCTTTTATGATACTCACAGTGGCATAGCTTGAAAATGACACGGTAAGGCCTGTCAATAGGATCCCGAGACTGGCAAATAAAGAAGAGCGAGAAAAGAATTTCATGGTTATCTACCTGTAGCAGGCTTAGCGCTCTGCCTGTTCTGATTAAATAGGTTTATCACATCTGCGCGAAATAAAAATATAAACGCGTTTTATGTCAGTTTTTCCAGCGCGCGTAAAAACAAAATGACCGTTTCCGCAAGCAGTCGCACCGACAAACGCAAGTACAAAAAAGGCCACAAACAGAGAGTCTGAATGTGGCCTCGTAAGGTCAGTAATTTTACATTACGAATCTAACGTTAAATGATGCGATACGTGGTGCACCAATCCAACCCGCATTTGGCGCAATTGAGCCAAGATACTCTTCGTCAAATACGTTGTTTACAGTAAAGCTAAGCTCTACGCTATCGATGCTGCCACCAATATCATAAGCGGTTTTACCCACATACAAATCGCTTACTACATAAGAATCTACTTCTTGAGTGTTGGCTTGGTCTAAGAAACGCTCACCTACGTATTTGGTGCTGAAACCTGCGTAAAAGTCGTTTTTAGTATAATCGAAGCTGATAACGGCCATATCTTCAGGGCTGCCGATAACGGTTTTACCACGGATATCTTGGTCATCATCAGTGTAAGTCGATTCATTCTTGGTATATGAAATATACACACCGAAGTTCTCATTAATCTTATAATCGATTGATGCTTCGATACCGTCAGATTCAATACCGCCGTCATTCAGAAAGCCACCAGCAGCAGATTCTAAGAAGTCGATACCATTAACGTCTTCGTTACTGATGAAGGTGATACGGTTTTCAAACTTGATGTTGTAATAGGTCAAACTGGCGTTAAAGCCAGGTGTTGAATAACGTAAACCAAAATCAATGTTATCAGCCGTTTCAGGCTCAACTGTGCTCACATCAGCGTCATCACGCTCTAGTACTGCATCTTTTACCGCTGCAAAGTTCTCAGCATAACCACCGAATACTTCTAGGCCATTTAACGGTAATGGCGCAACAAAACCGGCTGAAATAAGTACGTCTGAGTCAGATGACACATCTAAATCGTTCTCTGGTACAAACTGATCATCTTTGGAAACGTCAACATTGAACTGCTTTGCACCTAAGCGGAATTTAGCAAAACCAGCATCAAGTTCGTCTTCAATGTAATACATCAAGGTTTCAACTGGGAATTCACGGTCATATTGCACCCAATAAGGGGTGTTGTCATAACGCGCGCTTGTCGCTGCATCGATCGTTTTATGCCAATCGCGATATTCGTCACGTTGGTAATCTTCGTACCAGAAACCACCGCGTAATACGTTGTCCATATCAGAAATACTGGTATGCCACGTAAAGTCACCGTTTACCCCAATACGCTTTTTATCATAATGGGTGTGACGGTTTGAGCTTACTGGAATCGCGCCTTGCTCGTAACAACCCGGGTCAATTTCTGCACCGCCACCGCCATATGGGAAGCCGATTGAGCTTTCACAGCCAGCGATTGGCGATAACGTTTCGCCAGCGCGATTAGTAAAATAAATCAAACCCTGTGATGCGCCGCCATAGGCAGTAGTGGACGAATCAAGCTCAGAATTTGGATTACCTACGCCGTCATCCGTTACATCAGCGATGTAATATGGGATCCACTTCCCTGCACCTTCGTTTTCGTGGTAGTAAACGTTGGTACTAAAATCAACTTCACCCACGGCGAAGTCTGCTTTTAGATAGGTAAAGAAGTTCTCACGCTCTGTCACCCAACCTTCACGGAACACTTGGTCTTGGTATGGCACGCCAGACCAATCTTCAGTCAGGCCATCCCATTCTGAGTTCTGTGCATACTGAGCTAAACCGTAAACACGTTGATAGGTATACTCTTCTGCATCGTCGTAACTAACATAAGCGGTTAAATCCACTTCACCAATGGTGCTGATAATTTTACCTTCAGCGTGATCACGTTTGTTGGTGATTGAACCGTCCATGTAGTCATCGTTTTGCTGACTTGATAGGGACATCCACGCAAATGTGTCTTGAGCTATTTCGCCGGTATCGTAACGTACATAGAATTTTCTAGCGTTGTGTTCAGCAAGGGTTGTGCTAACCGTTAGCTTTTCATCTAGAGCCGGTAGAATGGTGGTAAAATCCATTGTACCGCCCAGCGCCTCGTTTGAACGCGAGCTGATGTCAGCAGTACCTTGGGATACTTCTACACCACGCAAATTTTCGGTATCAATATAACGGCTGGCTTTAGTACCACCGCCATAATTAGAGTTACCATTTGATATGCCATCAACCGTCATACCGATTTGCTGAGATTCTAGGTTCAACTGAAAACCACGAATTGAGATACTGGTAGACCATTCATCAGAGCCAAACGGGTCCCCCTCAGTCACCAATACGCCTGGCAAGTTATCAACTAAGGCCAATACGCTTGTCATAGGAGTTTGCTGCTTTTTCATTTCTTCAGAAGCGGCACTGTTGGCGTAAGACACATTGCGGCCCGTTACAACGATAGACTCAACGTCTTCTTGTTGTTTTTTAGCGTTAGCTGCTGTGTCTGCTTCTTGAGCAAAGGCTGGCAACGACGTCATCGACATGGCTGAAAGCACAGACAAAGCGATTAGGCTTTGCTTCTTTGGCACATAAATATTCATAAAAAGTCCTGTTTTGTGTGTGATGTTTTTATTGTGTGTATTAATGGTAAATTCCTTAGTTAGTAATTCGTGACTTCTAATCTGCTGAATCTATTTTGCTAAAATCAATCTCGTTATCTTTTGGTGAGCTATCGATATTCTTAACTGTTTTGGGCTTGCTATAAGCGATGAAAATCGCACAGCTAAAGAACAAACCAATCACGAGCGCCCCAACCCATTGAATTTGTAAAAACTCTAATTTAAACAGCAAGGTCAACAACGATAGCGTGACTACGTTTAGTGCGATGTAGCCAAATTTCCCCAAGCGTTTAACGGTGAGGTTTAAGTTATCGGTGTACAAACGGATCAGCGAATCAAGTGAATTGATCACGAATACAACGCCCACAAAAGCCATTGCAAAATTCTTCAGACCTGCAGTGGGAATGCCTGCTTCGTGATATTGGTAGATAACGCTAAACCACACCGCGATGGGAATGGACGGGAATATCAACATAGCCCCCAGCACTTGATAGGTTTTTAATCCACCTACAAAACGCGAGGTAAACTGCCCGATCATGATGCTCCATGCGAACCACCAAAATAAGTAAAATTCGTGGTACTTGTTCAGGGGCAATACAAAGTCTTCTAGGTTACCGAAGTAACTACCGATCATTTCCAGGTTATGAGTAAACGCAGCTATTTGGCTGTCGCTGCCTAAAAATGCGCCGGCCCACATAAGAGCAATTAAGGCAATAAATAACCAAGTGGTGGAAATACTCAGTAAACGTACATATTTGATGTCAGTACTGGAGTACACAGCAAAACAAATAGCGGCAAAAACAATGAAATAGAAGGTAGGGATAATCGATTCGCCATCACCAATCGCCGGTAAGTACCAAGGCAAATTAGATAACAACAAAAACGCGGTGAAGGCACAGGTGCCAATGATCACCACATTGTTAATCAGTTTGACCACGGGGATTTCAAAAAACTTAACTCTGGGCTCAACAACGCAGAAGTAAAAACAGGTAACGAAGTAAAATCCCCAAATCAGAAAACCCCAATAACCAAACTCAATCGCCATTGGGTTGGTAAAGGCGTATTCGGGGTTGGCCTTGAGGTTTGCATAACCGCCAAACTCAGTCAGCGGGAACATGATCAAGCCAACGTCTAGGCCTGAGGTAAATAGAATAGCAATAAAGGTGAAAAGTCTGACCGGTGTAACACCGACACAAACGACATTTCCCCACTTGAGCAAAATAACCACAATGGCCAATAGGGTGAAAATGATCCCAGCATTAAGCCATAAGGTCATTTGTGCCTCCCCAAAATAAGCGATAAAACTTCATCTTTCTTCCTGTTACTTTTGACTCGCATTACCCAGCAAAAATTCTACTTTTGCTGGGCTTCAGGTGGCCAGATTAAATAGTTGCGTTTCGCTGCTCAGTTTGCCAATTGCTTGAAATCGCAACATCTACCGGTGCTTGGCTCAGTGCAGGCCTACCCAAAATCATGTCTGCGGCTTTTTCGGCTACCATAATGGTGGGTGCGTTCAAGTTGCCATTAGGCACAGTGGGAAAAATGGACGAATCAACCACCCTAAGCCCCTGAATACCATGCACTTGAGTGCTGGAGTTCACCACGGCCATGGCGTCTTCACCCATACGACATGAACACGACGGATGGTATGCGCTCTCAGTTGCTTGGCGTACAAAGGCGTCAATTTCTTCGTCTGTTTGAATGTGTTTACCCGGCTGAATTTCATCGTCACGGTAATCATCAAACGCGCTTTGCTCGATGATTTCACGGGTTAAGCGCACGCAGGCACGAAAGCCTTCGATATCATCTTGATGCTGCAAATAATTGAATTGAATTTTTGGCGCTTGTGTCGGGTCAGCTGATTTGATCGTGACCGCTCCACGACTTTTCGGTTTGTTATGGCCCACGTGTACCTGAAAACCGTGCCCAGCAAACGCGCTTCGCCCGTCGTAACGCATGGCTGCTGGTAAAAAGTGGTATTGAATATCTGGCCACTCAACGCCGGGTTTTGAACGAATAAACGCACAAGACTCAAAGTGATTGGTCGCGCCTAAACCTTTACGGGTAAATAGCCAGCGAGCGCCAATCAAACCTTTTGAAATAAGGCCAAGTTTGCCGTTTAACGTGATGGGCTGCTTACACTTATATTGAAAGTAAAACTCCAAGTGATCTTGCAGGTTTTGCCCTACCCCCGGTAAATGATGTTTCACCTCAACACCCGCGGCGGTGAGTGTGTCGCTATCACCGATACCAGATAGTTGTAATAGGTGTGGTGAGCCAATGGAGCCTGCACTTAACACCACTTCGTTTGATGCTTTAGCCGACGTTTTGTTGCCGTTTATGCTGTACTCAACTCCGACCGCTTTGTTGCCGTCAAGTAGCACTTTTTCAGCAAGTGCACCTGTGACTATGGTTAAGTTTTTACGTGACTTGACCGGGTCAAGGTATTCGCGGCTTGCAGAGCTACGCACACCGTCTTTTACGGTCATGTGCATGGGTCCGAAACCCTCTTGCTGGGCTGCATTGTAATCATCGGTAGCTGCGTAACCCGCTTGCTTACCTGCCTCGATAAAGGCGGTATAAAGAGGATTCGCCATTTCATTGCCGTTATTTACCCCAAGAGGGCCTTTATCACCACGGTATGCATCTTTACCTAAATAAAACGTTTCCGCTTTTTGAAAGTAAGGTAAACAAGACTGGTAATCCCACCCCTGTGCGCCGTGCTCTTGCCACTCGTCAAAGTCTTTGGCGTGGCCGCGCACGTACACCATGCCATTAATAGACGATGAACCACCTAACACCTTGCCCCGAGGGCAATGCATTTTTCGGTTATCTAAATAAGGTTCGGCTTCGGTGTGAAACTGCCAAGCAAGTTTTTCAGTGTTCATGGGAATAGACAGCGCGGTGGGCATCTTGATAAAGATGTTTTTATCGCTGCCGCCGGTTTCTAATAGCAACACTTGATTGTTGGCATCTTCAGATAATCGATTTGCCAGCACACACCCTGCAGAGCCTGCGCCCACTATGATGTAGTGGTAAGTTTTCTCAGCCATTAAAACGGGCTCTCTATGTCGGTCATGCCCACGTAAATGGATTTGGTTTGGGTGTAATGATCAAGCGTTTCGATGCCGTTTTCGCGACCGATACCAGACTGCTTATAGCCACCTACCGGCATTTCTGCAGGTGAATTGCCGTAACTGTTGATCCAGCAAATACCGGCTTGTAGTTTATGAATAACGCGGTGCGCCCGTTTAATATTTTGAGTGAAAACAGCAGCGGCCAAGCCTAGGTGCGTATCATTCGCCCGGCGAATCACATCGGCTTCGTCATCAAACACCAACACACTCATCACAGGGCCAAAGATTTCTTCTTTGACTATGGTCATATCATCGTTGCAATCAGTAAATACCGTCGGTGCCACAAAATAACCATTTGGTGCTGACGCAGGGCTAAGCGTTGACCCGCCTGTTAATACGGTCGCGCCCTCTTCAATGCCTCTATTGATATACCCCATGACTAAGTCTTGGTGATTTTTAGAAATCAACGCGCCCAAATTAACGTTTGGATCAAGCGGATCACCAGCAATAATATTCTGTTCAGTGCGGGTTTTAAGCTCGTCGACAAACGCCTGATAAACTGATTTGTGCACATAAACACGGGTGCAGTTGGTACATACCTCACCTTGGGTGTAAAAGTTGCCTATCATTGCTGCGCTTACCGCTTGTGACACATCAGCGTCTTCAAACACGAGTAACGGGGATTTACCGCCTAATTCCATGGTCACGTCTTTTAGTGAGCCAGCTGCACTGGCAACCACTTTTTTGCCTGTACCTACTTCACCGGTAAACGACACCTTCTCGATGTCTGGGCTTTGGGTTAACCATTGGCCAACTTCTGCAGCGCCTTGCACCACATTGAACACGCCTGCGGGTACGCCCGCTTCGAAGAAAATCTCGGCTAGCTTAATTGCGCCTAAGGGTGTTTCTTCAGACGGTTTGAAAATAAGCGCGTTACCCGCAGCAAGCGCAGGGCCTGACTTCCAACAGGCTATTTGCAGTGGGTAGTTCCATGCGCCAATACCCGCACAAATTCCAAGAGGCTCTTTGCGGGTGTAATAAAAATCATCACCTATCGATTGTTGCTGGCCTACTTGCGCGGGTGCCAACCCAGCAAAGTATTCGATAACATCTGCGCCAGTTTGCACATCAACGCACTCGGCCTCTTGCCACGGTTTGCCAGTATCCAGCACTTCAATTTTAGCCAGAGCGTCATTACGCTCACGTAATAACGATACGGCTTTCAATAATATTCGACTACGCTCAATGGCGGTCATGGCTGACCAAAGTGCAAAGCCTTCTTTAGCACTGCTGATCGCCGCCTGTTGAATGGAATCATCCGCAACTTCAACGTGATAAATTACTTCGTCGGTAGCTGGGTTTTTAACAGCAAACGTCTCGCCAGATTGATTCGCGAGGAATTGGCCGTGTATAAAATTTTGGTAAACAGGTGTTGTCACGTTAGGATCCATATTGTTTGATAAGCGAGCGCACGTAGCCTTTTGCCAGTCGCTCACAGTGTTCAAATTCATCTTTGTCAGACTTGCTTAGTACCGCTCTTAACCACAAGCCGTCTATCATTGCCGCACTTAATTCAGCGGCAGATCTTGCGTTTTCAGTGTTCATTAACTGTTTAAATGAACACGCTAAATTACTGCACAGTCTTTTGCTGTTTACGTTCTGCAAGCGATGCAATTCAATGTCGTGCATGGACTGCGCCCAAAAACTCAACCAGGTCTTGGTTGCATTGCTTTGCTGCTGAAGCCGAGAGAAGTTAGCTTCAACAATTAACATCAACCTTTGCTCTGGGGTGGTATCAGCTTTTAACCCACCTATTAGCGTTTGTTTCAGGTTAGATAACAAATAACGCACGGTCGCTTCGATAAGACCCTGCTTGCCACCAAAATAGTGGCTAATAATGCCTGAGGACAAACCCGCCTTTTTACTGATGCTATTAATGGTGGTAGCCCGTAAACCAAGCTCAGCAACAGACTCAATAGTGGCGTCGATTAGTTGCTGACGGCGTACAGGTTGCATTCCAACTTTAGGCATATTGTGTAAAGGCTTTTTGTTAATTGAACGTTCAATAAAAATAAATTTTAGGGTAATAGATTTGATAATTCAACGTTGACAAACTGTAAACAGGCCAGATAAATGCGTAGAGCTAAACTTAATTCGCTGCAACACCGCGTCAATAAAGAGCAAACGAAAAGATTAAAATTAATCATATTTTTTTGATTAAAATCTTCAAAAGAGCTTCAAATCGGGCGTTTCAGGCAAATTAATTCTATTAAGCGGGTATTTTGGGATAGTCATAAAACTGTCATATTTAGTAGTGCACTAACTATTTTACGAGTACAAAGCCCTATCGAAGAAAGCCTGACGATGTCGAAAAACGAACCACAATCTAAGTCTTTTTGCACCTTGCATGCGCGAGGATATAGCACGGGAAAACTGTGCATTATTGCGAGTATGTTGGTTTTTTTACGTTTGAATAGCGTGCCCATTGCTTATTAATCGCGCAATCAGCTTGTTATCTCTTGTTCCCTATCAAAGACCGAACCATTAAGCCTAACTAGTCATACCCAAAACACATTGGGCAAGCTACTATTGTTCCCTTAGCATTCATCCACGAAGGATAAAAACGTTTATGAATCAACACGTACTTGTGCTCAATTGCGGCAGCTCTTCGATTAAATTTGCCATTATTGATGCCGAAACAGGCGCGGCTCCTTTACAAGGAATTGCTGAAAACCTCGGGGCACACAACGCCCAATTGCGCTACAGCTTCGATAGAAAAAAAACCGCTATCGAACTTAGTGACAATACCAACCACAAGGAGGCCCTGGCCAGTATCGGCCGGGTGTTGAAGCAGCATGATGCCTTGCAATCAAGCATTATTGCGGTTGGGCATCGGGTGGTACATGGCGGGGAGCGTTTTGAGCAATCGTGTTTAATTGATCCGTTAGTCAAAGAAGGGATTCGCGATTTAGCGAAAATGGCGCCGTTGCATAATCTGGCCCATGTGGCGGGTATTGAAAGTGCACAAGATGCGTTTCCAGATTTACCTCAAGTAGCGGTTTTTGATACTGCTTATTTTCAAACACTTCCCAAGCACGCGTATCTTTATGCCCTGCCCTACGCCCTGTACGAGCAGCACGGTATTCGCAAATACGGCTTTCATGGTTCTAGCCACCACTTTGTGTCTCATGAGGCCGCTAGATTACTGAATAAAGGTATTGGCCAATGTAACCTGATCACCGCGCACCTTGGTAACGGCTGCAGCATCACAGCGATAAAACAAGGTAAGGCGATAGATACCAGCATGGGCTTCACCCCACTTGAGGGCCTAGTGATGGGTACTCGATGCGGTGACATTGATCCCAGTGTGGCGACCTTTCTAATTGAGTCATTAGATTACAGCGCCGCTCAGGTCAGTGCGCTTATGAATAAGCAGTCAGGCCTTCAAGGCATTTCACAGTTAAGCAATGACTGTCGCACGTTAGAGGAGCAACAAGCATTAGGTAACGAAAACGCCAAACTTGCCCTCGATATGTTTGTGCATCGCTTAGTAAAATATATCGGCTCATACATAGCGCTTGTTGGCCCCTTAGATGCCCTAGTGTTTACTGGCGGCATCGGTGAAAACTCCAGTTATATTCGCCAGCAAACCATAGCGCAGCTTGCCCACATGGGCTTTAGCTTAGATGAAACGTTAAACGCTGAAACTCGCTTTGGTCGCTCAGGACGCATTAGCGATGCAACGTCTAAGTCTGTTTTTGCTATCGCCACTAACGAAGAGTGGGTTATCGCCAAAGACACCATTCACTGCGCCTTTAAAGCCTAAGGAGATACCATGGCACGTAGAATAATGTTAATACCTGTTGGTAGTAGCGCCGGACTCACCAGTGTTTCATTGGGTATGGTCAGAGCCATGCAGCAGCAAGGTTTAAAAGTGAATTTTTTCAAGCCTATGGGACAACCTCGTCACGGTGACGATGAACCAGAGAAATCGACAACGATTATCACCCAGCTGGGCCCATCAAAACCCGCTACTCCTTTCACATCAGCGTATGTTGAGGACATGATAAGTAAAGACAAGATGGACGTCCTGCTAGAAGAAATCATCGCCCTATATGAAACACACTATACTGACGAAGACATTGGTATCATCGAAGGGTTAGTGTCGACCCCAAGTCACCCTTACGCGGTGCGCCTGAACCGGGAAATCTGTAACGCTCTGGATGCTAAAATTGTGTTAGTGAGCTCGCCTGGCAACCTCAGCATGACCCAGCTTAACGATAAGTTAGAAATAGTGGCGGATAATTACGGCGGCCACAGAAGCAAAAAAGTGCTCGGCTGTATCTTTAATAAAATCAATGCGCCTTTGGATGACCGTGGGCATTTAAGCAACGAATTACTCGAAAATCATGACCAGAGTGAAACCGCTGAAATTATACAGCGACTTGAAAGTTTGCCAATTTTTAATAAATCATTTGCCCTTCTTGGGTGCATCAGTTGGAGTTTCGAATTAATCGCGCCCCGAGTGGATGACTTAAGAAAACACCTGAATGCCAAGTTACTCAATGAAGGCGATTATAAACACCGCAGATTACGCAGCGTGAATCTGTGTGCCCGGGAAATCCACAATATGGTGTGGGTATTAAAACCCGGCGCATTGCTTGTTATTTCAGGGGATAGAAACGACATGTTTGTAATGGCATGCTTGGCGGCACAAAACGGCACCAAAATCGGGGCTATTTTGCTTACCGGTGGGTATGAACCCGACCCAAGAGTGATGGCATTGTGCTCCCAAGCCATGGAAACAGGCTTACCTGTGATGTTGGTCGATGACAACACATGGCAAACATCACTGAATTTACACTTCTATAACTTAGAAGTGCCGGTTGACGATGAACAACGCATTAACCGCGTGATGGATCACGCCGCCAGCTGTATTGATCCCAAATGGATAAACTCGTTAAGCGCTGGCGCATCAAAAGCCTTACGCTTATCGCCTCCTGCATTTCGCTTTAAACTAACCCAGTTAGCCAAAGCCGCTAACAAGACCATTGTGCTCCCTGAAGGTGACGAGCCTCGCACGATAAAAGCGGCGGCAATTTGCGCCGAGCGCGGTATTGCTAATTGCGTACTGTTGGGGGACAAAGTAGAAATCTTAAGAGTGGCAGAGCAGCAAGGCGTGGTACTGCCTGATTCAGTCACCATACAACAACCGCAAGATATACAGGCACATTACATTGCCCCCTTGGTTGAGCTGCGCAAGCACAAAGGGCTAACCGACGTGGTAGCACAAGAGCAACTGCTCGATAACGTCGTACTTGGCACCATGATGTTAAAGCAAGGTGATGTTGATGGCTTAGTGTCTGGCGCGGTGCATACCACAGCCAATACTATACGCCCTGCTCTGCAGTTAATTAAGACGGCACCCGGGGCGTCTTTGGTGTCCTCCATCTTCTTTATGCTGCTGCCGGAACAAGTACTGGTGTATGGCGACTGCGCGATTAACCCAGACCCTAGTGCCGAACAATTAGCAGACATCGCGATACAATCTGCTGATTCAGCTGCGGCATTTGGTATTGAGCCCAAAGTCGCCATGATCAGTTACAGCACCGGCACCTCAGGAACTGGGGTTGATGTAGACAAGGTTAAAAAAGCCACTGAACTGGCGCAACAAAAAAGACCTGACTTATTGATTGACGGCCCACTGCAATACGATGCCGCTGTGATGGAAAGTGTTGCCAGTAAAAAAGCACCGAATTCAAAAGTAGCCGGCCAAGCCACCGTATTCGTATTCCCAGATCTCAATACAGGCAATACAACCTACAAGGCCGTTCAACGCAGCGCTAATTTAGTCAGTATTGGCCCTATGCTGCAAGGTATGGGTAAGCCAGTGAACGACTTGAGTCGCGGGGCGCTGGTTGACGATATCGTATATACGATAGCGCTAACAGCGATTCAAGCGACTCAACTAAATAGCTAAGGAGCACCTCTATAAAGGTTTAAATGGGGCCTTCATGAGCAATAAATACGGTCAATTTTTAACACCGCAAGGTATGAACAATGTCCGGGTCTCGAACGACCGGGTCTCGATTGACCGGGACTCGGTTGTCCGGGTCGCTAATGGCACGTCGCTATTTAATACCGATGATTGACCGCAGATTTTAGCGGCAAAACAAATCCACTAGGCTTTGTTGCTCAGCATCGATAGCGTGTTGCTTGGCTATTTCAGAAAACGGCGTTAGTACAGGCTGATTATTGCAAATGCCCGCCATCTTGTTGCTTTCCCCTTGAATAAGGGCATTCACTGCCACCACCCCTAGCCTAATGCCCAACATTCTGTCAGCCGCAGTAGGATTACCTCCTCTTTGAATGTGGCCCAGTTTGCACACACGTAAGTCTATTGCGTCATTCATTTGGCGTATCTGTTGTGACACACGGTCGATGCTCAATTCATTGCCTTCTGACAACACCACAATAAACGCATCTTCACTTTCGTAACCCTGAATTTTATCTAACAGGTACGTCATATGCTGCGGGCTTTCAGGAATTAAGATTGAGTCAGCCCCCGATGTTAAGCCTGAAAACACCCCTATGTAGCCGGAATCTCTACCCATGACTTCTATCACAAACATTCTGTTATGAGACTCTGCGGTATCTCGTATATTATCTATACAGTTCATCGCCGTATTAACCGCAGAATCAAACCCCAAGGTAAAATCAGTTCCCACTGTGTCATTATCTATGGTGCCTGGGATACCAATACATGGAATATCACTTATCTCTGACAACAGCGAAATACCACGAAAAGTGCCATCTCCGCCAATAGCGATGAGCCCGTCTATTTGATTATCGTGGATATTCTGTAGCGCCACTTCTCGCCCTTCAACCGTTCTAAAGCGCTCGCTTCGCGCCGTTTAAAGCACGGTCCCCCCCAGATGCATCGTTTTTTGTAACTGCTTGGTCTTCAGCTCCGCGAAATCGTTGTCAATCAGTCCTTCAAAACCTTTGCGTATCCCGCTGACTTTAATGCCCTTGGCACTAGCCGCTTTTACCACCGCATACAAAGCGGCATTCATACCAGGGGCATCGCCGCCTGAAGTAAATAAGCCAATATGCTTGATACTTTTTGTCATAAATCGTCGTCCAAATCGTTTAATAAATCTCTATTGGTATTACTTAAGCACCTGCTTACTGAGTATTTCCATTGCTGTATTGCACTGATAAATATGAGGGCTGCCGGTTTTTAACTCATATGCAGCAATCTGCGAGGCGGTCATTTTTTCAATGTGCATAATGATCGCGCGCAGCGAATTACCATGAGCGCAAACCAACACATTTTTGCGTTGCTGCAGGGCCGGAACAATATGCGATTGAAAGTAAGCGATCGCGCGAGTGGCGGTCATCGCGAGGCTTTCGCCGTTGGGCGGTGCGACATCATAACTTCGGCGCCAAGTATGAACCTGATCATCACCGAACAACTGCCGCGCCTTGTCTTTATTCAGCCCTTGTAAGTCGCCGTAATAGCGCTCATTCAGTTGCTGTGAAACATAAATTTTCAATTCAAGTTCTTCAGCGGGCGACATTTCAAAATGCTCATACCACTGACTGCCGGTATCATGAATACGCACGTACTGGTGACATTGATGATTATGCCGAAGTATCTCGTATAAGGTGTCTTGTGCCCGCAATAGCTCAGAAGTAAATGCTAAATCAAAGCGCTGCTGGGCTAACATTTGTGCTGCGCGCTGCGCTTCTTTAACCCCTGACTGACTAAGCGAAACATCAACCCATCCGGTGAACCGATTTTGCTGATTCCAAATGGATTGTCCGTGGCGGATCAACGTTAATAACGACATTTTCGCTGCCTTTCATCAATGTACTTATCATTGATTATGCCGCGCAATTCCCTTAAAAATAATCAGGGTTTATACCTATATTCGACAATTTTCCTTGCAGCCTGTTGTTCAACGCTCTCTTCTGCAGCAGGCGCCATCTGCAACAGGTGCTTTAGTGCAACACGCACTGTTGCAACGCCATTTCGAAAAAAGGCGTTTGTGCTCAATCATCCCCAAAAAAGCTATTTTCATGGGCTATTCATTCCCAGCTAATACAGTGGCGTGTGGGCTGTAAATGTGGACTTCAAACTGAGGACATTCAGCCACGAGTTACATGTTGCTCTAGGTATAAGCCACTAGTTTGTAGGTGGAATTACGCATAAAAATACCCTTAAGTAAGGCGTAAAATAACGGTGATTTAAGGTGCCTTCACTGACATTTTGTTGACTTAATTCGTGCCTCTGAAAAACATGAAATATTGCATTTACAAAATGGACGTCGCTCGCCCGAGTCAATTAACACTTTGATCCCAACACACACATCAACCCAGACACGGCTATCGGTATTGATCGGGTGTGGAACAGATCTAATCACGCAGTAAATTGAGTTGCGAAACGTAAAATGAGTCGGCAGTACATTATTTCGTAAAGTTTCATGAAATGCATTGGCTCAGCTAACGCAGTTCGACTCGACTTGCTGCCACATTCTACTCTTCAGCAAAAGGTAAATTTTATGACAGATTCAACACGTTATGTTCGCTGGTTTAAAGAGCTCGGTATTGCTGATGTGGCTCTTGTTGGGGGCAAAAACGCCTCTCTTGGGGAAATGTACCAAAACCTGACAGCAGAAGGTGTGCGCGTGCCGAACGGGTTCGCCGTTACCGCTGAGGCTTATAATTATGTGCTTGAATCTAATAACGCATGGCCCAAACTACACGCCGCGCTCGATGGGCTTAATCCAGATAATATCAAAGACTTACAAGCTGGCGGAAAGAAAGCCCGTGAGATAGTGATGAACTGCGTGCTGCCAGATGATCTCAAAGCAGCCGTTTTAAGCGGATACAATGAACTCAAACAAGAATACGGTAACGACATTTCACTGGCCGTGCGCTCATCGGCGACCGCTGAAGACTCTCCTGAAGCCTCCTTCGCTGGTCAAAACGACAGTTACCTGAACATAAGCAGTGACGAAGCATTACTGGATGCGTATCAACGTTGCTTAGCATCAAACTTCACTGACCGCTCTATCCACTACAAACACGATAATAATTTTGATGTGTACACCGTGTTTTTATCTGTGGTCGTGATGAAAATGGTACGCAGTGATATTGGTGCCAGCGGCGTGATGTTTTCATTAGACACTGAAACATCTTTCAAAGATGTGGTTTTTATTAACGGTGCCCTTGGCTTAGGCGAGAACATTGTGCAAGGCACAATTGAACCCGATAGTTTCTATGTACACAAGCCCACTTTTAATCTCGGGCATCGCACTGTACTGAAGCGCCGCTTGGGTAAAAAAGAATTAAAGATGATCTTCACCGACAGTCTCAATACTGACAATATCGCGATAGAGTATACAAACAATATTGAAAGCAGCGACGACGAAAGAAAACACTACTGTATTTCAGACGCAGACGTCATGGTATTAGCTGACTACGCGATTAAGATTGAAAACCATTACTCAGGTGATGCGGGTCATTACAAACCGATGGATATGGAGTGGGCCAAGGACGGCATTGACGGTGAGCTCTATATCGTTCAGGCGCGTCCCGAGACCGTTTCATCCCAGAAAAACGGTGCATTGCTAGAGATTTATCATCTTAAAGAAACCGCGAATGTGATTGCACGCGGACAAGCCGTAGGCACACGAATCGGCGCCGGTAAGGTTCGTGTTATCAATAACGTAGCCTTACTAAGTGACTTTCAGCCCGGTGAAGTATTAGTCGCTGATACCACCACCCCTGATTGGGAGCCGGTGATGAAAATAGCATCCGCGATCGTAACAAACCGAGGCGGTCGCACCTGTCACGCCGCCATTGTAGCGCGCGAGTTGGGCATTCCCGCCATTGTCGGCACCAATAACGCCACTGAACTTCTCACCAATGAGCGCCCTGTAACGGTTAGCTGCGCCGAAGGAGAATTTGGCAATATCTACGAAGGTATTTTGAATTTCGACATCGAAAAAACAGATCTTAGCCAATTGGCGCACCCTAACACTGAAATTATGATGAATTTGGGTAACCCTGACCGAGCATTTAGTTTGGCCTCTCTACCAGTAGACGGCATAGGGTTAGCGCGCATGGAGTTTATCATTAACGAGTACATCAAAGTGCATCCTATGGCGCTGCAACATCCCGACAAAACCGATGACGACACCCGCCAGAAAATAAATGAATTGTGCACAGCTTATGAAAGCCCCCAAGATTTCTTTGTAAAAGCCTTGTCTGAGGGTGTTGCCTCAATCGCAGCAGCGGTGTATCCGAAACCCTGCGTTGTTCGCATGAGTGATTTCAAAAGCAACGAATACGCAACGTTATTAGGGGGTACGTATTTCGAGCCTGAAGAAGACAACCCAATGATTGGTTTTCGCGGCGCGTCTCGTTATACACACTCTGCTTACGCCGATGGTTTTGCGTTAGAGTGCCAGGCCATGAAGCGAGTACGAGATGAAATGGGCATGACCAACGTCAAGCTGATGATCCCCTTTTGTCGTCGTGTGCATGAAGGCGAAAAGGTACTAAAAGCGATGGCTGAAAATGGCCTGACGCGCGGTGAGAATGGCTTACAAGTGTATGTAATGTGCGAAATACCCAATAATGTCATTCAAATCGATGCTTTTGCTCAACTGTTCGATGGATTCTCAATTGGATCGAACGATTTAACCCAATTAACGCTAGGTGTGGATCGAGATTCGCAGATTGTCGCCTTCGATTTCGACGAGCGCGATCCCGGAGTAAAAGAAATGCTGCGCCTATCAATAGAGGGCGCAAGACGCAACGGCCGCCATTCAGGTATTTGTGGGCAAGCACCATCGGACTATCCCGAAATAGCGGAATACTTAGTAGAACTGGGTATTGATGCCATGAGCCTAAACCCAGATACGGTATTAGCCACCACAAGGCGCGTGTTAGAGGTTGAAAAACGTTTAACACAAACCGCTAAATCAGCATGAAAGTGGACTAAATGACAAAGTAGAAAGCACGAAAGAAAGAGTGCGCAGTGGTCAAACATGGCTACTGCCACATCAGCTTATGAATGCTCGAGAATTCGGCCATGTTTGAAAAATACAGTTGGCGCACCAGACGTGAAATTTATATGGGAATATGGAGCTTTTGTCTTGGTGTTGTTGGCGCCATTGGCGCACTAATGTTTATTTGGTTACTGCAGTTGTGCAGCGAACTTTTTATCGTCGGTATTGGACACTTTGACGAAACTCAACCCCTGACCTTTCCGTTTTCAATGCCCTTGTATTGGGTACCTGTAGTGACCACTTTGGGTGGGCTAATATCCGGCGTTATCGTTTATCGACTCGCACCTGAAGCAGAAGGACATGGCACCGATGCCTATATTGACGCCTTCCATCAACACGATGGTGCCATACGCAGCAGAGTGCCCTGGGTAAAAGCATTAGCAAGTGCAATTACTATTGGCTCAGGAGGCTCGGCAGGACGTGAAGGCCCCACCGCGCAGATTTGTGCAGGGATCGCCGCCATTCTTGCAGATTGGTTTAGATTAGCAAATGCTGAGCGTCGTTTATTGACAGTGGTTGCCACGGCTGCCGGGCTTTCAGCAATATTCAAAAGCCCACTGGGGTCTGCTTTATTCGCAGTTAAGGTACTTTATTCTGGGTTTTCAATGGAAACCCGTGCTTTATACTTTGCCATACTCGCGTCAGCTACTGCATACACCATTATGGGGTTTGTTGTCGGTTGGTCACCTATTTTTAATATCCAGGCGGCGTTATATGGGTTGAATAATACGCACCGCACCCAAACATTTGTTATGTGAAAGTTTTCTACACGAGCTATTTATACGAGTTTTCTGTACAAACTGTATACATAGCTAGTAAATCCCCCGTACTGAGGATCCTTTATGACTGATTACAATGATCAAAGTAACTTACAACAACGACCTGCATTAGCGACTCAAGCTATAAAAACAGCCATCGCTGATGGCGATGAAGTGCGACTAAAAGCACTCCTCACTAATGAAGTGTTCGATGAATTAGAGAAAAACCATTTTGTTGAATTGGCAAAAGAAAGCGGTAACACCAATATTGTAAAATTACTCGAAGATACGCCCGCAACGCCCTAGTGTGAAAGCCAACAGTTTATACGTTAAGCGCTAACCCTCGCTATTAGGTTACGCTTAGCGTTCAACCTACGTACATATCGCTGCTCCGACCGTGCATCTTTGTTCACGCGTCTGTATTTACCCATCGCTATGCATCCTCACTCACTTTGCAATCCTCATAACATAGCCACTGAACCACACACCAGACGTTAAAGGCTATTCAACTCTTTTCTACCTTAACTAAAAGGTTTCTTTGAGCAGATTTAGCATGTCATCCACCGACAGCTTAGTCGCAGCTTCATTCCCTTCTAGTAACTTATCGGCTAAGTCGCGTTTGTGCTGATGCAGGGCGACAATTCTCTCCTCTATGGTGTTCTGGGTAATTAAGCGGTAGACAGTGACTGGCCGCAATTGCCCTATGCGGTGGGCGCGATCTGATGCTTGTTCTTCTACCGCTGGGTTCCACCATGGATCCATGTGGATGACGTAATCCGCAGCGGTTAAGTTCAAGCCTGAGCCACCCGCTTTTAAACTAATCAAGAATATGTCCCCTTCCCCCCGCTGAAAGGCATTAACGCTTGCTTGTCGCTGCTTTTGCGGCGTCGAGCCATCTAAGTATTGGTAACTAAACCCTTTGGCTTCGACGTGTTGCTTGATCAATTGTAAATGCCCAACAAACTGACTAAAAATAAGCGCTTTATGATTGTTCAGCCTCAGCTCTTCTAATAACTCGTCAAGTGCTGCTAGTTTGGCACTGGGTATTGTGGTTTCTGCCATGACCAATTTCGGGTTGCAGCAGGCTTGGCGCAATTTCACGAGCTCTGCGAGCATTCTAATGCGCTGTTCACCTGCGTTGGCTTGTTGGCCGCTTTGGCTAATATTGTCGATGGCATTGAGCCTAAGCGCTTCATAAAAATCGCGCTCTTGAGAGCTCATTTCTACGCGGATATTGATCTCAGTACGGGATGGCAACTCCGTTAACACTTGGTTTTTCATGCGCCGTAATATAAACGGCTGTATAAGCGTTTTAAGAGCTTGGCTGGCCTTGCGCGCAGCCAAGGGGTCTTCCTTAGCATTTTCGATAGGCACTGAAAAGCGCTGGCCAAAGCGTTTAATGTTGCCAAGTAAACCCGGGTTAATAAAGCGAAACAAACTCCACAGCTCAGTTAAGTTGTTTTCAATGGGCGTGCCTGTCGTGATCATTTTGAAGTCGCTTTTCAGTGCGTAAGCGGCTTTTGTACGCTTGGCCAGCGGGTTTTTAAGGGCTTGGGCTTCATCCGCCACTATGCTGTGCCAATGCACGCCTTTGAGTATTTCGCTTTCTCTTTGCAGTAATCCATAGCTTATGATCACGCAGTCAAACGGGCCTAAATCGTTCAACAGCACTTCGCGCTGTAGTGTGTTAGTCGAGTCAGCGAATAACTTTATATTCAAGGTCGGCGCAAATTTAAGTGCCTCTTGTTGCCAGTTAAAGCAAACAGATGTAGGGGCGATCACCAAGCTTGGCCCAGCGCTAGCTCGGGACAATAAAATAGCCAAGGCTTGCAAAGTTTTACCTAACCCCATGTCATCGGCTAGGCACGCACCTGCGCCCCAATGTGCAAGGCGTGAAGCCCAATCAAAGCCAACTTGCTGATAGTCACGCAATTGCGCTTGAAAAGTCGAAGGAATTTGCGGCGTAATCTCGTTCGCTTGATGCATTTTTTCAGTCTGCTGCTCCCACCCATGAATGGTTTTCATACGCATGCCTGTGGTGGCTTCTTCCATTTGCAAACTGGCTAAGGGGTGGAATTTTCCATCATCTGTAACTTGATTAATTAACTCAAGTTTATGGCGTAAATCGTAAGACAAGGCGAGTATTTGCTCCTCGCCAAGCTCAATAAATCGCCCATGACTGGTTTGCACCAGCTCGAGTAGCTTTCTTAATTCAATGACCTGCTCATTGTCTATTTGTAAGTCACCGGTAATATCAAACCATTCATTCTTTTGACTGACCGCCAGTTGCAGGTGCTCGCTGTCTAGGGTTTTCGACAGGGTCACTTTTTTGCCTTTTGGCCAGCGCAGCACTAAATCGAATGTGTCTCGCTTGTGGGCAATCTCTAGCTGCTCAAGGGCGCTCAGCGCCGCTTGCAAGTCATCTAACAGTAGAACGTTATCCGCCATGTCTAAAAACACTGGGCACGCTTGGTCTAGCTCATCGAGTAATGTTTCCTCTCGCTGCAAATCACGTTGGGTGGCCATGCGTTTGCCGTCTATATCAGTGGTCAAACTGGCATTCCCCAAACCGGGTTTAAACGCTGGGCCGTTTTCCCCGAATGGCATCACGACGCAAGTAAAGGTTAAGCCACTTTGATTTGGCTGAATATTGACCACCAAATTGGGATCGCACTCAAAGGTTTCTAATCCGGTATCTAGCTCAGTGATGGCAGATTGAATATTCAAAAACGGCGCAATCGCAGAAATCCCTTCAAGGGCTTTTTGTTTGGCACTGATGGGAATAAGCAAACCAGATTCACCGATGATTTCGGCCACTTTTAGATGCGATGTTGAGAACACGGTCAGCTGATATTGACTATCCGAAATCGCTTTTAGATTGTAGGCCGGCTGATCGTCGTACTCTCGTATGTCATCGGGTAAATCAGCAATGCTTAAACAAAGTTGGTTGCCTATCTCGCTAACCAGCAATTCTGGCTCGCGCTGGGTGATGTCAATCTTTTGGTTAAGGTCATCTGCTTTATAAAGGTTGTCTATGCCTACTGCGGCTTGCAGCGCGGGTAACCCTTGTAGCATGTAGTCAACTTTTGAGTAGTAGCCCCAATTTTGATACGCATCAATGGCATGGCAAAGCTTCTTATCATTTTCAGTTAAATAGTCAAATTTATGGGTGTCTTCTTTAAGACGTTTTAGCGAGACCACACGCCCTTTGCTCCAACCTGACTTATTCAGCTTTTGTTCCCTTGCCGTTAAACTGTGAGCATAGGTCTGTTCAAATTCCCAAATTAAGCGCACAGGCTTAATGACAACCTCTTTAGCCAGTGCTTCATTTTTAGATGCATTCGGGTTCAGGGCAATCAGTTTATCAAGGGCTAAATCCCACTGTGATTTAGTCACGAGCAAGCGGGTAAAATCCACTAAATTCGCTGCTGGTTTTGCCGAGGATGCTAGCGCTGTCTGAGCATTTTGCTGAGTGAAACTGGCGGCAAATTGCGCGCATATTTGTGCAAAAAGCGGGTAACCAAGCTGCATAAAATGCCCTTGATATTTTAACGCTAACGTTGCCAGTGCGGGGTCTTTGCTTTGATTACACCACACCTGCCCTAAAAAATAATTAAAATAACACATCTGATGGGCGAAGAAGTCCAACTCATCGTCAATGCTGTTGTAACCAATATTGATGTCATATTTTTGCCCTGCAGAAAGGCACATAATGAGCTTAACAACGCCTTGGCCTACATAGTAGAAATCGCTATTAACTTTACGGTCGCTTTCTTCATATTCCACTTGTTGCAATGCGGTGCTAAATGCACTCACGTCATCTTTATTCGCCTTTACCATTAACGCTAATTTATAGAAGTAACCTGGCAGCTCATTCAAGTATTGTTTTTTGCGCTTCGTTAGCTTGTTTTTTGCCAGCATGGCTTGTTCGAAGTAGCCAATAGCAAGGTCATTCTGGCCCGTTAAAAACCAATACATAGCCTGTAGCTGCAAGCCGTAGCTGCTGTTGTCCTCTGGCTTTTGAATACGCAAAAAATCATCGAAGCGCAACTGATATAAATACTGCTCAGCCAATAGATGATGACAGTCGCTATTGACACTGGGCTGTGTTTTATCTGGCGTAGCTGCGCAAACTTGCTCTAACAACTGAGTGGGGTACGCGCAGCTTTGCCCTTGCATTTGAAATGTTCTAAAAAGAGTCGCGAATGCTTGGTATTGAACAGCGCTGGAAAGTTGTAAAAATGATTTTAAATCAAAGGGTAAGAACAAAATATCAAGTAATACCCTGTTCTTTGTATGTTCAATAATTTGGGGGTTTTTATGAAAATCTAACGCGGCTTCAAAGCCATCCATTTGATTCAAATAATACAAGTCTCGGATCACTCTAGCCTGATCGGCTTGTTTATTCTGCCAGCTATAACTGTTTATGACTGGCACCACTTCCTCGCCAGCCATGATAATTTCGAGTAATCGTTGCCCTGATGCAAGCTCTATGGCGATAGGTAACTGGTCGATTTTTTGCACTAAAAAATTGCCCAACAGCGGATTGAGTTGCAAGCCTTCTCGATTGTTAATTAACAACGATTCAGAGGTGAGTTGTTCTTTTCTCTCAGGGGTAAGCACATAGTGCTTTTTGGGCAATGACAGTAAGCCTCGGCGAATGAGTAAATCAATGACCAGTCCTAGCTTCAGAGCCCCAATGGGCTTATGAATGACAGACAAAACGAAGAGTGTCCCTTGCTCGGCTTCACTCAGGGCTAAAAAACTCTGATATAACGCTTCGATTTGATCATGAGATTGGGGATGAATTAAAGCAGCAAGCTTCATAGTCAATTGATTCTTAATAACGATTTTTTTTCAGTGGCGTGAAGTTATCAAAAACAATGCTGCGAAACAATTGCAGTTAGCACTCTTCAAATCGTCCCAGTCAATCCTATGCGGCGTTATTTATCTAGGTTCAGCTATCGCTACTGGCGCTAGCCAAACCCATTTGACTTGCGATTATGATTGCTAATGCTAATCATAAGGCACTGAGATCTAGTCACTCAGTCTTTCATTGCTAGGATTCCAATCATTCATTGGCTGGCTCAGGCCCAGCTAACGATTAATTGAGTTTGACGGCTAAGTAGTGAACACCTGCATTTGATGATTGAGGCAGAAAGTAAATGTCGCGGTATTTGAAATACTGTTGGCCATTTTGGCTAACAGGTTCGGCGCCTTGTGGTAACGAGTCATACGCCAATATTGTATGTATCATCTAAGTATGCAGGCTCGTCAATCACGCGATAACCGCCATTATCAAACACATAATAAATACCTTGAGAAAAATAGTAAGCACTGCTTCCCACAACAATGCGCTCGTAACCTGCTGGCAGATAGCTAACCCTAAGTCCGACGGGTGGGCGCACCACTTTATACCCTTGCTTCACATGGCGATAATATAGACCGTCGTGAAAAACAAATGACACGCCAGCAAAGCGCAGAGAAATACTGTTTACTGGCGCTTTACGCACTAGCGCGCCGGTTTTATATATCACACGCTTTTTTACTACCGGCTTATGCACTTTCGGTGCCCGTACTACGGTCTTCTGTATCACTGTTTTGTGCTCGGGAGAACGGCGAACAACGGTTTCTTTAACCACCACTTTGCTCTTGGCGACGTTGTTATCTAGTATTCTCTTCTCAATAACTCTCTTATCAGCGCCCCTCTTCTCAACAACATCACGACTATGACGCTCGTCTTTATGCTGTGCCAGACTCAAGGTTGGTAAAGCAATTAAGCTAACAGCCAAGGGTAATAACAATTTCATATTCATAGTGTTTCCTTAATAACGATTTCTGTTAGGGCCGATACTAGGCTGCAAAACTGAATATAAACTGACTGCAACGCCCTGCGCCTGTTACTTTACGCAAACTTTGTAGTTCTTAACTTTTCTTAACTTCCCCCCCCCTTTTCTGCTTTAACGTCAATAACGGTAACGTTCTACAACAGCAACTTCCGCAACAGCGAAAATATCTAACGAGGGCAAGGTATTCTAAACGGGCAATGTCGACGTGAGCTCGCGCCTTCTTGAAACATGAAGAAACGCCTTTTAAATACAATCCGGCGCATTACTCGCGTTTGCATTACACCTTTACGGATTGCACATTAATTTTTTCGTCACCGCGCAATTAGCGCCAATCACAAGATATGATTACTTTTTTGTAGCAAGTTAATTTACTCTAAAGATAAATGACCAGAAATAAGGCGCTCACATGCAGTTAAACGTAAACGGTACATCTCACGAAGTGGACGTAGATGACGAAATGCCCCTACTTTGGGTGTTACGTGACGAGCTTGATATCACCGGACCTAAGTTTGGCTGCGGCATTGCGATGTGCGGCGCTTGTACTGTACATATTAACGGGCAACCTGCCCGTTCATGTTCAATTCCTGTTGGTCAAGTATCTGGTCTTGTGACCACAATTGAAGGCTTAGGCACGCCAGATGCTATGCATGAAGTACAAGCGGCGTGGGTTGAACATCAAGTCGCCCAATGTGGTTATTGCCAACCTGGGCAAATTATGTCGGCGGCGGCACTGTTGCAAATGAACCCGAACCCTGACGATGAAGCCATTGACCGCGCCATGTCAGCGAACTTATGTCGTTGTGGAACCTACCCGAGAATTCGCGCTGCGGTGAAAACAGCCGCACAAAATATTCGGGAGAAAAACGCATGAGTACACTTGGTAAAATTACCCGTCGCACCTTTGTAATTGGCTCAGCAGCCATTGCGGGCGGTGTACTATTTGGCACTTATAAATACAAACAACCTTACCCTAACCCGCTTAAAAAAGAACTTGCCCCAGGCGATTCCGCTCTGACACCTTATGTACTGATAAATGCAACCGGCGTCACCATTATCGTCCCTCGAGCTGAAATGGGCCAAGGGGTAAAAACCACACTTGCTGTATTAGTGTCAGAAGAATTGGACATAGACGTAGAGAACGTGACCATTGATCATGGCGTGCCGTCACATGCTTATTACAACGCTGCCGTATTAGAGGAGGGCGTGCCTATTCCCCCTCAAGACAACAGCGCCATGGCAAAAATGGCCCGTAACTTTATGCATGTACCGGCGAAATTTTTCGGGGTGCAAGTTACTGGGGGCTCATCATCTACCGTAGATGCGTTTGAAAAAATGAGATTGGCCGGAGCGACCGCCAGAGAAGCCCTGCTATTAGCCGCGAGTGCTAAGTTAAATGTGCCAAAAAATACCTTAAGAACGGACAATGGCGAAGTGATTGCACAAGACGGGAAGCGCCTTTCTTACACTGAATTAGCCACCTTAGCCGCAAGCATAGAGTTACCTGATGAGGTAAAGCTCAAACCACAGAGTGAGTGGAAACAAATAGGTAAGCCCATTGCTAGAGTGGATATGGTGGAAAAGTGCACCGGTACCGCCACTTTTGGTATCGATGTACTGCAAGATGAAATGCTCTACGCCACCGTTAAGGTTAACCCGCACCTTGGGGCGAAATGCAATTCCTATACAGCAAATAATGCGGCGAACATGAAAGGAGTTAAAGCAATTTTACCTCTTGGCGATGTGGGTGTTGCAGTGGTTGCAACCAATACTTGGTATGCATTTAAAGCCGCCGAGAAAATTGATTTTGACTGGGCCAAAACACAGTATGCGCAAACCACAGATGAGCTGTTTGCATCGGCCGTCGCTGCTTTTACAAATGAACATCAAGACAGCCAAATGCGTAATAACGGTGACATAGAAGCCGTCATCGGCCAAGCGGGTAACGCCACCATACACCGCGAGTACCGAGCACCATTGCTCGCTCACGCCACTATGGAGCCGATGAATGCCACGGCATTGATGAAAAATGGCGAGCTAGATGTATGGGTCGGTACGCAAATGGCCACGTATGCGCTATCCGAAGCCTCTCGGGTATCTGGCATAGACTCAGAAAACATTCGAATTCACACTACTTATTTGGGCGGCGGTTTTGGTCGACGTTTAGAGATGGACTTTATTATTTACGCGGTCATGGTAGCCAAACAGCTTGAGGGCACGCCGGTGAAAGTCACTTGGACTCGAGAAGAGGACATGACCCACGACAGTTATCGACCTTTCGCCGTAGCCCGCTTCGAAGGCCTCACTGAGGGCAAGAGTATCAGTGCATTAGATATGAAAATATCCTCTCCTTCGGTGATGGAATCGCAAATGGGCCGCTTAGGCGTATCAATACCCGGACCAGATAGCACCATAGTGCAAGCCCTATGGGATCAAGCCTACATGATAGAGAATTACCGCGTGACCGGTTACCGCGTGCCCAAGGGTATCCCCGTCAGTTCGTGGCGCTCTGTGGGGGCTTCACAAAACGGCTTTTTCAATGAATCAATGATGGACGAGCTAGCCATTGAAGCCAACGCCGATCCTATTGAAATGCGCTTGAGCCTAATCACCCATAAACCTACTCGAAACGTACTTGAAACCGCCGCCAAGATGGCTAACTGGGGTCGTAACCTGCCAGAAAATCATGGCTTAGGTGTGGCACTTGTGACCTCTTTTGGGGTGCCAGTGGCTGAAATCATAGAGGTGGTTAATACACCAAGGGGGATCAAAATTTTGAATGTGTATGTTGCCGCCGATGTAGGTATTGCCATTGACTCACGGAATATCGAGGCGCAGTTAGTATCAGCAGTTAATTTTGGTTTAGCAGCGGCTATGATGGGCGAAATCACCTTGCAAGACGGCAAGGTTCAGCAGACTAATTTTCACAATTATGACGCGATCCGTATGCACCAGGCCCCTGTTATACACACCAAAATACTCGAAAACGGTGAACGTATTCGCGGCATCGGCGAGCCGGGTACACCGCCTGCAGCCCCCGCGCTTGCCAATGCCATCTATGCGGCAACGGGCCTTCGCATACGCGAAATGCCATTTAATAAACAAGTACAGTTTGTGTAGGAGCAAGATAATGCAATTGAAATCAATCATGCTAAAAACCATTGCTCTTATTCTTTTGCCTGGGGTGTCGTTTGTTTTTGACGCCTCGGCGCAAAACAACAGCCTTGAGCAGGTAAACAGCCTTGAGCGGATAGACAGCCTTGATCCAGTAGACAGTCAGGCAGCACAAACCTGGAATAAGATCTACGAAGTATTCTCCCACCCACGCTGTGCAAATTGTCATGTACCCGACGACAATCTACCCCGCTGGTCTGGTCCAAATTACGGCAAAACCAGCGTACACGGCATGAATATCTCAGGTGGGCAAAGTCGTATCGGTGTTGAGACCGTGATGTGCAGCACCTGTCATGCGCACACTAATTCAGATGAGCCCCATGGCCCCCCGGGCGCACCCGTTTGGATGCTTGCTCCTGTAGAAATGCTCTGGTGGCAACAAAGTTCAAAACAGATATGCGAGCAAATTAAGGATCCCGCCCGTAACGGGGGTCGCACCCTAGAAGAAGTGGCTCATCACATACAAGAAGATGAGCTTGTACATTGGGGCTGGGACCCAGGTAAGGGCCGCGAACCAGCGCCCTATTCAGCAATAGAAACGGCCGACTTTGTTACACTTTGGGCCAACGCTGGCGCCCCCTGTCCTGAGTAATTCAGCACATTTATAGGCAAAGGATACCAAGAGATATCCCTTGCCTTAATGGTGAATAACTTAAAATCTAGCTCTGACACCCAAGCTAACAGAACGACCAGGAAGAGGGACTTCGTCTTTCACATAAGATGAATGTACACGTCCTTCTTCATTCGTTAAGTTGCTGCCTTTTAAATAGAAGGTCATGTCGAGTGCATCCAGCGGTAAATAATAATTCGCTGCAGCTGACCACATGGTGTAGCCGTCTGTGTCCGTTTCATACGCAGCAATTTTATCTTGTTTACTGTTACGCACTACTTCAACCTCGCCATGCCAATTGCCTTGCTCATAATGCAGCGAACTCCCTACCCGCAGCGGCGGGATCCGCGGCACGTTACCCCCTTCATCCAACTCTGCACGGGTATAATCACTGAATACCTCCCAGCGCAGCGCTTCAGTCATATGCACATCAACTTGGGCTTCAAAGCCATACAATTTGGCATCCTGCTGCTCAAAGTTGATCACAGATAATCCATCGGTTTCTTCTTCATATTCGCCGTTTAATGCCACATTTGCAGCATAATTTTCTGCGGTGATTAGTTCACCACCGGCATACACCAAGCCTGTGCTCTGCTCAAATATATAGTCACCTACTTGATTGTAAAATACGCTTGCGGTGGCGTTCCACGTGTCGTTTTGGTAACGGTACGTCAAATCTATATTGTTAGATTCTTCTTTGTTTAGACTGCTAGGTGCGTGATTAACACTGTAAACACCGTTTTGCTCATCTATGTTAAAGCCACCACCAATTTCATAGGTTTGCGAGCCCACATGAGGGCCGTAAGAAAACATTTCAGAGGCAGAAGGCGCCCGCTGCGAATAGGCATAATTAAACGCTAACGAATGTTGGTCGTTCAAACTCCATACCACACCTGCTGAGCCTGAGAACGAGGTGTAATCTTTATCGTTAAAACTGATGCTGTTATTTGTGTCGAGCTGATCATAGAAACTGTTATCAACGTCATGGGTTAAGGTTTCAACTCTTGCGCCTAGTTGCCAGAGTAACGGACCAGATTCGTGCTCTTCCATAACAAATGCGGCGACTGAATTGGTTTTAGTGGGGGGTGAAAAGGCTTCTTCACCCAAGGCTGAGGCATCACTGTAATTGTAGTGAGCGCCCATAACCCCCTTCCAACCAGCCACTACTTGATGGTCCGCCCATAAGCGCGATTCGACCGATTTGTTTTTAAAGGTGGTGCCCACTTCTTCACCTTCAAATTCGGTGTGCTCATAATCGGTAAAACCGTTTTGAAAATGCACAGCTTCAAAAAAGCCATTGAGGTTTTTCCAATCGACCACAGCTTGGTAGCGATCTTGTTTCAGTTTAATATAAACGTCTTCCTCAACAGGCAAGCCGTATTCAGAATCCATGCGCCCATAGGATAACGCAACGCGTGTATCATCCGTTATCCAGCCGCCACCAAGATTAAAACCATGGGCACTAACTGACGAATTATCGAGTTCTCCACTGCCTCCGTCGTCATCAACGTTGGCAGGAACCGGAATTTTATAATCATCGGTTTTTCGGTTGTAGCCATCTACATGAAAAACGAAATCGCCACTTCCCATATTCAAATCTGTAGACACGGTTTTCGCATCTGCCACGTTGTCATATTGCGCAAACACCTCGCCGGTTAATCCTTCTTGGCGCTGCGCCGGCAACCGATTGTCGACCACGTTCACCACACCGCCAATTGCGCCACTGCCATACAGTAATGTTGCTGGGCCTCTTAAAACCTCTATCTGACTTGCAGTAGATGTTTCTGTCGCTACCTGATGGTCAGGGCCTACCCTTGATGCATCGGCTGCATCTAGTCCGTTTTGTACAACTTTGATGCGTGGGCCATCTAGCCCTCGAATAATGGGACTGCTTGCGACTGGCCCATAGTAAGAGCTATGAACTCCTGGCACATTGCTCAAGGTATCGCCTAACGTCGCAGCTTGGTTTTGATCTAACTCTTCGCCGCTTAAAATTGAAACCGGCGTACTTGATTGCAATACAGTCCTGCTTATAGGTGATGCCGTTATCAATAAGGTTTCTAAATCGGCTTCGTCTTTGTGAAGCATTTTTTCTTGGGCGTGTGCCGTTGACGTTAACGCAGCTAACACCGCGATTAACACAGTTGAGTGTTTCGTTTTCATTGGTTTTCTCTTGAGAGCATTAATACACACCGGTTTTCGAAATTAAAATCGGTTAATGAGGTTGATACAAGTTAAGGGTGTGCGGGAGGATCGCGATTACCGGCCGTTTTACTAAACGGCAGAATAACTTGCGCGATAATTAACTTAGTCGTATCTCCTGCAAGAGAAACGTCAAATAACGGAGGTGAGAAAAACGCTAATGGATAGTCGTAATCATCAAATGCGACACAAACTGAACAGTGATTATCAACTTGCGCCAAATGAGAGCTGTCGTGCCATTCAAAAGCAATACTCGAACCAAACGAAAACAACAGCAAAAACACGACGCTATATTTCAGCATCATGAACGCAGTTTGGGTTCGATAATTAGAATGAATCAACATACGTTATAACATAACAGCCAAGGGACTATCGATCGAGTCTTCATTCAGCGAATACGCGGTTTGTTACAAATTGCTCGAGCATGCTAACTCACATAACGCAGCTGCAATGATTGCAACTAGTTATTCTCTAAATAGACAGGGCATAAAACAACAGTGACGCAGCAGTAAACAGTTCGATAATAGCGTTCGTCGCGGTAACACATCAACTGACCTAAGCACACCGTCAATAAAATTGGGCACCCCTAACGGTACCCAAACATCACAACGGTATAAAGAGGCCAAGACTTAAGCACGTTTACGAATAGCTATCCCCGCTAAACTAAGCACAAATATTAGCAAGGTGCTTGGCGCTGAAACAGGCACTTCATCTAGCGCTACGCTTAGGTCGTAAGCATAATCAGTAAAAGTATCAAAAAAACCTTCATTACCACCCACTGCTAAGGTGTAAGAGCCTGCGGTTAATAATATGTCGGTTAACGCGCCGCCAATCCCCGGTACAAACGGATTGTTACCTGCGACATAGCTTAAATTACTAAACAAATCGCTAAAATCACTACCGTTAGCAAACGGGATACCGAAGTCATTCACCACCGTGCCTTGATAAACACTTAGACCAAGATTGATTAATGCTGAGCTGTTCACGGAAAATAATGAATCAGTACTTACATCAAATGTCACAAAATCGAGCGCGTCACCAAAGGTGTCTTCGTTCGTCCAACCACTGTCACCGACCACTGAATCACTAACGTTACCATCAGCGGGTAGTGCAATAATTGATGCCAACGACAGGGAGCTAAAACATAAGGTGCATGCCATTAACAGAGTATTTAAATAACGTTTCATTGTTTTAATCCTTCTCTTTTATTCGAATATTGGTGTGATAAAACTTCATTTGAACGATTAACAAAACGCGCTGATGAGAAACATCAGCGCGATAATCATCAGTAACCTTGAAAAGCTTAAAGCGCGCCGTTTTCCCAGGGGCCTGTGATAGCAAACGTGACGCCTGGTGACTGCACATTGGCAAACAACCAGCGGCCATGGAAACACGCTCCAGCCCATTCTTGACTGGTGAAACTGCGACGAGCGCTGCCGTCAATCGACTCCCCCACTGAGTCCCAGAAATTAGCTTGAGTGCCAGGGTATATGCTGTCGATGGTAGCTAAGTCCGCTTCGTCTAACGCAATGTTATTCTCAGCGAACGGAAAGATGTCACCTGATTTTGTTAAACCCACAAGGCGCTTAGGATTAGAGCCTCCATCTTCACATAGCAGCATGTTGCCACGAGGGCTGATAGCTATGTTATCTGGGCCATCAACTTGAGTGAGCGCATCTTGAGATTCAAACAAAATGGTGACTGTCTCTTTGCGGGGGTCATAGCAGAACACTTGCCCAAGGTTAGCTGCACCACCCGAGGTAGAAACGAAATAAATTTTACCGTCGTCGTACCAGCAGCCTTCACCACGCTCAATGATCGCGGCATTAAATGCTTGGTCGAAACAACGTTCACTCATGGCATCTGGATCCGGCACTTCTTGCCATGTCACATCCCACACAGTGCCTTCTACTAGACCACCGCGTAAGTCAACTCGTGGTTGATCGTTCACTACCATCGCATAGAGCTTACCGCCCGACTTTAAATCTCCCCACTGACCGGCGGGTTCAAATTTATAAAAAGCAGATGAGCCCGCATCTTCCGTTTCGTATACAAAACCTGTTGCAGGGTCGACCGCAGCGGCTTCATGGGAGAAGCGGCCCATTTCACGAATAGGTTGTCCATCAGAGATACCAAACCCAGGAACTTCGAAAACGTAACCATGGTTAATGCCCTGCGGGCCTGCGTTCCAAGCGTGAAAAGTTTCTTCGCATGACATCCACGTCCCCCAAGGTGTAACACCACCAGCACAATTGCGAATCGTTCCACCTAGGCTGTTATATGAAGATAAAAACTCACCTTTTAGTACATCAAACATGATAGTTGAGGTGCCGCCATTTTGTGCCTCATTGTAGACACCGCGATTCCCTCTGGGAGATGAAGGAAAGCCTTCTCCTTCCGAGCATTCGTGATTTCGTACCAGTGCAATAACATTACCTTTAACGGCTGCAACGCCCATTCCGTCATGATCGGTTGGTGTGGGTAATCGGTCGGCTTGAACTTGACCTGTCCATCCGTAAGAGGTGTACTCAAATCCTTCTGGCAGTGATAACAACATTAGGCCTGTCGCTTTATCAGCAGTAGGAAACAGCGGACCGTAAGAGCTGCTAAACGGCAGAGATGCCGCTTGTGCTTTACTGGATAACGCCATAAATGCAGTACTTGCCGCAGCCACTGATCCGCCTTTCAATACTTGCCTGCGGCTAAATGCCGGTTCGATTTTCTCTTCGCTTTCTGGTTCTAAATCTTGGTCTAACATGGTATCTCCTAAGGATTAATTTTTCGTTATACAAAGGTTCAACAGAGCGTTGACGGCAACCCAGCGAAGATTAAATTAACGATATTAGATTACATTTTAGTAGCGATTTTTTTACAATTTCGAGATGGTTTAGTGGCATATTTATGGCGCTAATATGACAACAAAACAACAACTAAATAGATTGATCCATTTGCTTGCGAAGTGTTTGTTCTTTGTCTGATTGTGTACGTTGAATTAGTATTATCGACAGCTCATAAAGCAGCAAAATCGGTACGCCAAGGGCAATTTGTGAAATGAGATCCGGGGGGGTAATCAGTGCAGCAATAAAAAATACCACGACTATGGCATGTCGACGATATTCTTTGAGCATGTCGGCATCAACAACGCCTGCTTTGGCCAGTACCAATAAAAATACCGGCAACTCAAAACATAAACCAAACGCCAATATAAGCCTGATCACAAGTGCTAGGTATTCACTCATTTTAGCTTCAAGCTCAACGCTAATACCATCGCTTTGCCCTAGAGACTCAAAGCTAATAAAAAACTCCCATGCCAATGGCATAACAACATAAAAAGCGAGAGCAGAACCTAATACAAATAAAATAGGTGTGGCGATAAATAAAGGTGATAACGCCTTTTGTTCGTTCTGATACATACCTGGCGCAATAAACTTCCAGACCTGTATTAGGGCAATCGGTAAGGTACAAAAGGTTGCACTGAAAAAGGCTAATTTTAGATAGGTAAAAAAGGCTTCGTGAAGACCGGTGTATATCATTCTACGGCCACTATTTGGGCCAAAAATTTGTAAAAGTGGTTGTTGCAACACCTGATAAATTTGTTCAGCAAAAAAGTAAGACACGCCAAACATCAAGGCAAAAAAAGCAAAACAGTATAGCAGGCGCCTGCGTAGCTCTATTAAATGTGTCAGCAATGGTGCTTTATCTACCTTCTTCGTATTTGCTGTGGTGTTCATTTACTCATTTCCTGACGCTGAGCCGTGTTAGCAAGCCCATCAATATCTGCACTAGCTTGGTTTTGAAAAGAGGTCTCGTTAGAGGCCTGCGCTTGCATTATTCTGGCGTTAGTTATTTCTTGCTGTTCGTTATTGTGCTGGCGACGTGCAGCGTGCGCTTCAGCTGATAATGTGCCGGGCGTGAAATCATCGGGTAAATGCTGTATCTCTTTGGGCAAATAGGTCTTCCAATCAGTCTCATTGTCCCTTTGGGTAAGATTGATTTCATTTTCAAGCTGCTTAAAACCCCCTTTTACGTCATTCATCATGCGCTTAGATTTATTGATAACGTGACTTACCATTTTGAACATTTTTGGCAGGTCTTTAGGGCCAATAACGATCAGTGCCAACGCAGCCACAAAACCTAATTCTAACCAACTCAAATCAAACATTTCCCACTCCCCTTTTACCGATGAATATTTCATTAACAGGCAAATATGCCCTGCTTATTCACTGGTAATTTTATCTTTGATTTTGGCTTCTTGTGACGCGTTTTTTTGGGTTTCATCGGTTTCGTTAATGTCGCTTATCCCTTGTTTAAAGCTTTTGATACCCTGAGCTAAATCTCCCATCAATGCTGGGATTCGTCCTCGACCAAACAGTAAAATAAACAACAAAGCCACTAATACTAACTGCCAAACACTTAAGCTCATGCTCGTATTCCTTAAAATAAGTTTAACGTTATAGGCTAAAAAGAATGGCGCTGAAATATGACCTAGGGGTGACAAAAATATGAACTTAACATGTCTATCGACTGGGAGCGGCTTTAGATAACCTATCTATTGAATACAAATTTTCCATAGGTTTAATTTTTCTTAAATGTTCCTCAAATCATCTGTGATACGATCGGCGAATCTAGAGCAGTGCGCCTGACCTTTGTTTTTTATTGGCGCTATTTAAAAAGGTAAGTACATGAAAGTTATTATCGCCCTCGTTGTTTTAGTCGCTGTAGGGGCAACCCTATGGCTTTCCAATCAAGGGCAAATTGAAAATCCAGTTCCTCAAACCCAAGAGTTACCGGTTATTTCGCGACAGCAAATCTTAACCGCTACTGATTTAGTAGATGGGGTCAAAAATGCGTTTCAAGAGCACGACGAGCAGGCTATTTCCCAGTGGCTGGATAGAGCCCTAGCGGTGGCGAAAGAAGCTGATATGCCACAAGAAGACATTGACTATATTGCGTCTGATATGGCGAAAGACTTCGTTGTTTTTCAAGCCCAGCGCAGTATGTTTAATGATGCCGTAGAACAAGCTTATTATGATTTGCTTTACATCGAGGATATCAAAGCTGATTTTCCCCAAGCCCAAGACTTATTCGACAGTGCCGATAAATTGATTGCTGAGCGCGACAATCTCATCAACAAAATCGCCACCGAACTAGCTGGCGGGGACACACCAACCGACGCTGAAGTGCGAACCGCTCGTCAGCAATGGCTAATGCGTTACGCACATCAATAACCGCGCAACATCTTAGCCCAAAAAGCATCGCCACTGAGTTGAACACAAAGCGTTGCGGATGAAAACACAGTTCAATGATTTAAGAGGATAAACTTGAATGCCAAATTTTGTTATCGAATACAGTGCATCTTTAGAGCAGCAAATCAGTGAAGAAACACTAATGGACAGCGTCTTTGAAGGGGCTAAAAATAGCGGTCACTTTCCGCCAGAGGCGATAAAACTCAGAATCGAAAAACGCAGTGGCTTTCGTTTACACGACAAGCAAAAAGACTTTTTACATATTTCGGCGCATATTTTAAGCGGACGCACTGATGAGCAAAAAAGTGAAATCTCAAACGCTGTGTTGACTGAGCTTAAAAAATTAACCTTGAACAGTGTGTTTGTATCGGTAGAAATTGTTGATATACACAGAGCAAGTTTCGTAGATTTTGCGTTCTGATAACGCGTGTGATTAACATCCTTTAAACGAGCGCTTAGTACAGCGTTCGATCCCGTCCTAGCGAATCAAGCCCTCCCCGCCTTAGTTAAAAATAGCCGTTATTAGTTATAAATAGTGGCTATTTTCTAATACGCCAATTGCCTTCACTCGTTTGAACAACAAAGGTCCTTTGCAACAGGCACTATTACCTATACGCCTATGCATTTAGATTTGCATTTTTGAATCAGAGCGATTGATTCTTTCAATTATCGCAATACCAAGAGCTTGTTTAGAATTGCGTTATTAAATTTTCTACCCGAATTTGCCACCTTAACGCGAGAAAGTCAGCATGAAATCCCTAGCTTCAACCAACGCCATTTCCATGAACAATTCAGCACAGCCAAAGCTTGCGCTGATTGCAGAAGGTGGCGGGCAGCGAGGGATATTCACCGCAGGTGTACTCGATACCTGGCTTGATGAAGGCTACGACCCATTCGATATGTTTTTTGGCACCTCGGCTGGCTCACAAAACCTCACAAGCTACCTAGCAAGACAGAAAGGTTACGCCAAACGGTTAATACGTGGCCTATCACGGCATAAACGTTTTTTTCACTTAGGCAGAGGCCTAGTGGGTAAACACATAGTGGATTTAGATTGGTACTTTGATAAGACCACTGAAGCAAACCGTATACTTGATTTTGAAATGGCTAAACGCACCTTAGGCACAAGAGAGCTGTTTATTACCGCTACTAATGCACGAGATCGTAACCCCTACTTTTTAAGCCCAACGGGTGAAAGCCAGCAGTGGCGAGAGTTGCTAAAGGCATCTAGCGCACTACCGTTTTTATATAAACATGGGGTTAAACTTACGCCCTGGCTGGGCGCGAGAGCTGCCAATGAGTCAGGTTCGAAAGCAGCGAACGAGTCAGCTTCAGACCTAGCAAATGGGCAAAAGTCAGGTACGCCGCAAGCAGACTTTTATCTCGATGGCGGCCTAGCAGCTCCTTTACCTGTGATTGAAGCCTATAAGCGTGGTGCGCGTAAAATTGTGGTTATTCGCACTGCGGATGCACATTTTCAGGCACAATCGGCTTGGGTTCACAAACTCAGATCAGTTGTATGTAAAGCAGGCTACTGCCCGAAAACCATTGATTACTTGGTGCAACATGAACAAGCCTATCAGCAAGAATTAGCCTTTATTGCTAATCCACCAGCTGACGTGGAAATTGTGCAGATTTTTGCTGGTAAAAAGCTACACAGTAAGCTGCTCGGCAGTACCGACAGCGATCTTAGGCATGATCACAAAATCGGCGTAGCTGCTGGCAAAGCGTATTTAGAGCAACAAAATGCGTTTGAGAGCAACGCGCTAAATGCGATTAACCAAGCAGACATAAGCGAAATTAGTGAAGCTGAGTATGCTCACAATCCACAAACCCAAACTGCCCGTCTGTGGACAGAAACACAGCTTCAGGCAATAGAACATGAGGCAGTGGAGCAAGAGGAAGAACACCAGCAAATTGCCCCCCGAGAGCTGGTTGCACAGCGCACAGTATCACCCCAGCGCCTGTCAGCTTAACGAGTAAAGACATAAGCTCTTGATCTAATCCGAAAGGCAGCTAAGTGCCAGAAGCGGACATTCACATAGCACTCGCTTACACCCCACGTTTTTTTTAAAGCAAAACCTTCTTTTACTCTTTCTGAAAGTTATTGGGCGGCCATTGGTAACCTTCAATAGAGCTGTAATCAGCTGACTATCTAGGTAAAACACCATGTACGTAAGAACAAGGTGTTTTTATGAGGCATAAGGTCCATAGAGTAGAGCTATGTACAAATACTTAACAATGATAAATCAGATCTTAAGGCTGCCCCTAAATGTAGTTTATATCGCTCCATATCGGCTTTTATTTGGGGATTTTTCATAACATCGCTACAAACAAAAGTTTCTAGTGGCTTCATTCCTAAAAACTGATTTGCTTTATGCACGGGTAAATACACACCATCTACCCCAGTCCCCTCAAAAAACTGCTCACTATCAATGAACGCATTTATTGGGGCATTCCACGTGACAGAAAGCATGTATTTTTACCGTGAAGTAAGCCTCCAGATCCATACTGCTTTGAAATATCACTTCTAGACCTACCGTCGCTTTCATATAACTTACCGTGCCCTTTGGTAAACACCTCATCCATGTACTTTTTCACAGTCCAAGGAGGCCCCATCCACCATGCGGGCATTTGAAAGATTACCAAGTCAGCCCACAGCCATTTAGAAATTTCTTCATCGACATCATATCCTTTATCAATAGTTGTGTTACGAACATTACAGTTACTTTGTACAAAGAAGCTTTCAGCAAAGGCTGTGAGCGAATTGTTAAGCTCACCTTTAGAGTGAGCGAAACATTTACCGCCATTTAAAATTAAGATATTTTTCACTATGTACTACTACCCATTCTTTATTGAAATTCACTTAAAAACCTTGAATTGATAAGTGTCTGACATTAAATGCCTATTTGATGCCTTTTAATCCAGTTAGAATCTCTTCGCCCACTTTACGAGCTGATTGCGGGTTTTGACCAGTAATAACTCGCCTATCATTCACAACGTTCACCGTCCATGCAGCACCATAAATGTGCTTTGCACCTTTGGACATTAATGTATCCTGTAGTGAGAAAGGAACAACTTCTGTTAGCCCTACATTTGACTCTTCCTCGTTAGTAAATGCAGCTAATTTTTTTCCTTTAACGAGGTATTGTCCGTTACTAAGCTTTACGTCTGTAAGAGCTGCTGGGCCATGACAAATCGCGCTTACAATACCGCCTCGCTCATATATTGAAACAGTTAATTTATTGATACGTTCATTGTTCGAGAAGTCCCACATGGTACCGTGACCGCCTACATAAACTACTGCTTGATAATCTTCACTGTTTACATCTTCAATCGCTTTAGTATTTATAATTGAAGCCATGAGCTTTTTATCATTTATAAACCTAGCATTGTTTTCATCAGAAAAATCTAGACTTATAGGGTCTATTGGGGCCATTCCACCATCAATACTAGCAACATCAACTTCAAAGCCTGCATCAGCAAGGACGTAATAAGGATGTGTTAACTCACCTAACCAAAAGCCAGTTTTCATATCTAACGAACCCATTTTATTGTGGCTAGTCAGTACGAAAAGGATTTTATCCGCAGCAAAACTTGGAGCCGCGAAAACTAGTGTCATTAATAATAAAATTTTCATACTATCTTTCTCATATAAATTAAACCAACCGATTTGTCGGTTACTTGTAAAATACCTGTCTCTTATACACATCTCCGAGCCCACGAGACCGAGGCTGA
>OJDH01000207.1_pt1 | contig 41549 bp, 40 predicted proteins | sample 1592761 | NCBI WGS metagenome assembly OJDH01 (sample SAMN05416855, study PRJEB24817) | seawater metagenome | isolation source: Sea water | place: Canada:Atlantic | collected 2013-11
GAGCACCGCCCTTACAAGGCGGGGGTCACTGGTTCAAGCCCAGTATCGTCCACCATTACTTTATATTTCTAGACTCCATATCACTATTTGATATATATGGACGATTAGCTCAGTTGGGAGAGCACCGCCCTTACAAGGCGGGGGTCACTGGTTCAAGCCCAGTATCGTCCACCATCATTATTTCTCTATTAATATTTAAAATAATATTTCAAAAAATCTACTTATTTTCTCAAATATCTACTTGTAGGTAAATTAACTCTATTTCCGCTGCTAAATTTTCAGTTAAAAATAACTATTATTCATTAACAGTTATGCGCTATTCGTCTCTGCCCTCCTTTAGCAACCCTTTAGCTTCAAACTATTTACACCTTTGGCTTTCTAAGCCCAAGCAAGTATCGAATTAAAGTTCATACCCATCACTAAAATCAATAACCTAACAAAGTACCAGAACAATTATCCCGTTATTAATGCCTGCAAAATTTTGCTAAACAGCTTCTACTCACGTTTTCACAATTAAAATCGTGCAGTTTGCCATTCAAGTTACTTTGGTGGCTATCTATCTATGTGCTGATGAAAATTAAAACTTTCAATAGAGGAAAGTTAAGTTTGAAATTGTATTAGTAACTGAAATTTAGGCAATAAAAAAGCGGACAACAGTCCGCTTTCATTTGAATGATACTAGGGGTTAGCCATTAATGCGTTTTTGCGCTACCACAGTTAATTCTGCTGAATTAATTGTTGCTAAAATACCTTCAACTTTTGCTTTAGGTAATTTACCTAACATTAATGTACCTGTTTTAATCGAGTTATTTTTACCAGCAAAAGCAACTAAGTTTTGGCCATTACACTGAATGCCGTCAAACACATTACGAATTTTTAATTTATTAGTCTTTAAAAATGAACGGAAGCGAGATTTATCATCAATTGAAACATACTCACATAGTTTTGTAGCAACGTTAGTCGCTTGCGCATTTTGCGAGTAAGTCGTTGCTAGGAATATGAATGTGATTGCTAATAAAATGTTTTTCATGGGGGTGCCTTAATATCAATAAAAATAAAACTAGTGAAACGAACTATCGATACTAAATCGCATTGGAAACCCCGCTGCCATAGGTAATCCCCTTAGACCGGTAGTTTTGCGTAATACTCTTTCAAATATCTTGCCGTTTCTGCTGGAGGCGCATTATACAGAGACAAAATTGTTACACAAGGTTAAAATTTGTTATCCAAAATATTTCTGCAAAAATTTGTATATTACGTACCTCTACTAGCAGAAAATTTCAGCAAAGTTTTACTGACATGATAATCACAAGAACACACGACATCACTAGCTGACTCGGTTATAATCACTTTTTAATTTTCAGCTTTAAAGGTTTGCTATGTCAGCTGACATCCCTCTTATCGATATTTCCCTACAACCTATTGAATTATGTAAATTGTTAAAAATAGCCAATATGGTCGGTGGTGGCGGTGAAGCTAAAATTGTCATCAGCGAAGGCTATGTGCTGGTCAATAACGAAGTTGAATTTCAAAAGCGTAAAAAAGTTTACCAAGACGACATTATTGAGTTCAATGGTGAAGTTGTGCAGGTTAATGTAGCTAAAAGCCAAAAGAAATCATCTGAAGCAAGTTCAATTACGACGCAAACACAGGGTAATAAACCAAAATCCAAAACAAAGAAGAAGCAACCTGCTGCTTTTCAAAATGTGCCAAATGAAATGGCACAAGTTGAGCAACCACGGTCAAAGCGCAAGCCAATCTCTTTTTAACTTCGGTTTACACGCATTTTTAGGTTGGCAATTAAAGCGCCTGCAACAATTAATGCCATGGCAATAAATATTTGTTTAGTAAACATTTGCTCACTAAAACTTATCAGTACTAACGTCGACAATAGCGGCGTAAAATACGACATTGTCGCAATAACTCTTGGGTCGCCTCTTTTAAGTGCCGCATCCCAACAATAAAAAGAAAGTCCTAAAGGTCCGACACCTAACATAACAATCAAGCCCAAATCACTTAATGTCACATTTGGCGTTGTTTCTAATGCAAAATGTGACATTGCAGCTAAGCCACCTGAAAGCAAACAAAACAGCCCTACCGTCGCTGAGCCAAACGGAGTGTGGCTTTGATTCAGCTTCTTTGAAAGCAATGAATAACACGCCCAAGTAATTGCCGAAATTATTGCCAGGCTATAACCGAGTACGTCATCGCTAGAAATAGTGACACCATTTGCAGCAACAATTAGCCCAGCACCCGCCAGTGAAATTAAGGTTCCAATAACTTGCCGTTTACTTAAGCTTATGTCTTTAAAAAACAGTGGCGTAAATAACAAAATAAATAACGGCCACAAATAGTTAAGTAAATTAGCTGTAACAGGTGGCGCTAGACGAAGTGCCATGAACAATAAGAAGTGATAACCAAAAACACCGCAGACTCCAACCAATAATAGTTGTGGATTTACCTGCCATTTTTTATATTGCGGTAACGATAAGCTTCCGCCAATTAATAGTGTTGCAGCTAATAAAAGAAACGGCGGAATATGATTAAGCTTGGCAACAAGCAGCGCTAAACTGCTCCATAGGAAAATAGTAATAAAGGTTAATAATATATAATGCATTATTTTAAAATAACTATGTTGTGGTGATTATAATTTTTTCTGCCAAAATACCGCCTGGCCCATTTTAGGGTCAAGTTCATAACTGCCAAAGCCAACTTTTTCATAGGCCTTTTTGGCAATTACATTACCTTCTAACACTTCTAAAGTAAGCTTACAGCAGCCTTTATCAATTGCGATGGCTTCAACATAATCAAATAAGTATTGAGTTAACCCTTGCCCTCGATTCGCTTCAAGTACCACAATATCGTGGAAATTGATCAGCGGTTTTGCGCTAAAAGTAGAAAAACCTTCAACACAGTTTGCCAATGCAGCAACTTTACCATCAACATAGCAAAGTACGCTAAATACATTAGTTTGCTGTCGTAACTTGGCGATTAAATTATTTTGTACAAAGTCAGATAACGCTTCACCACCGCCCATAGGATCAAGCGCATATGCTGACAAACACGTCATCACATCTTGTGCTTGTTGTTGATCATGATAATTCGCTGTTATTACCGATATTGCCATTTTGGTTATCCTTTTGTTTATCAGAAAACTAGTTCACTAAGAAAGCCATAGGTTACTACCAATTGACTATACTCGACACAAGATTTATTTACAGGGTAAGTGCTTAAAAGTTATCTTAATATTGAATGTTACAAGAATTATTCCTGCACTCTATCTTCCATGATAGGATTGCCGATTATACAACTGAATTAATTGCCCGAGTGATCAATGTCTAAAATACTACCTTTGAGCTTATTAGCATTGTGCTATATCCTTCCTTTGGCTACCGCAACTGTATTTGCCAATACCGATAAACATGGTGAATTACCTAAAGCCGTAAGTAATAACGCCGTTGCACAAGTAAAAGCTAACAACCAAGATTATATTATTTCATTTTCAGGTTTGGCCAGCGGCAAAAGCTTTGAAGACGTTCATAATTACACCTATGTTTATGATGTTAAGCTGCAAACATGGCAAGTAAAGTCACAAGTACCTATTGCTAAAGCAATTAATGGCTTAACCGGACGACTTGCGAGTGTTGCTACAGCAATCAATGATACCGCTTATGTATTTGGCGGTTATACCGTAGCAAAAGATCATAGTGAAGTATCAGTGCCTGATGTATATGCCTACCATGTATTGACTGATCAATATCAGCAGTTAGCTGCGATGCCAGTGCCAGTTGATGACAGTGTTGCTCTGGCGTACAAAAATCGTTATATCTACTTAATTAGTGGCTGGCACAACGACGGAAACGTGAATTTAGTGCAGTTGTTTGATACACAAACGAATCAATGGCAGCAGGCATCACCATTTCCTGGTAAACCTGTATTTGGTCATGCAGGTGGTATTGTTGAAAGCACCTTAATTATTTGTGACGGCGTTCGAGTTGATGTTCACCTTACTAAACGTCGCAGTTATACCGCAGAAAATGCCTGCTATCGTGGCGAAATAAATCCCAAAAAGCCTAGTAATATTTCATGGCATCAGGTTAAGCACCCTACTGGCACCTCACGTTATCGTATGGCAGCTAAAGGCGTAATAAATCCAGTAACAAACTCAAAAGAAATAGTTTTTGTTGGCGGCAGTGATAACCCGTATAATTACAATGGTATCGGTTATAACGGCGAGCCATCTACGCCGAGCAATGAAATTTGGCGCTACAATATTGCCACGGCAACGTGGCAAATAACTTATAGCAACATATCAACAATGGATCATCGTGGCCTGCTGGAACTTAATGGAAAATTACTCACCGTTGGCGGTATGGGTAAAAACCAAAAAGTACTCAAAAGCATTAATACCTACTAGATGTCTACCGCGCTTTTGTTAATCTCAATTTAGGCTATAAAAGTTACTGATTACGTGACTTCCTTCCTAAAGAAAAAATTATTTAGCTAAGTTTTTATCAAATGGGCAATTAAAACCTTTTTTGCGTGAAATTGCCCTGTTAGAATACGCCTCATATTTATTACTCGCTTACTAATGGAATTTATTCTCAATGCGTACAAGCCAATATTTACTTTCAACGTTGAAAGAAACCCCTGCTAGTGCTGAAGTTATCAGTCATCAATTAATGTTACGTGCTGGTTTAGTGCGTAATGTCGCTTCAGGAATGTATACGTGGCTACCGACAGGTTTAAAAGTGTTACGTAAAGTTGAAAACATTGTTCGTGAAGAAATGGAACGTGCTGGCTCATTAGAAGTATTAATGCCAATGGTGCAACCTGCTGACCTTTGGGAAGAATCAGGTCGCTGGGAAGACTACGGCCCTGAATTATTACGTTTAAAAGATCGTCACAATCGCTCATTCGTATTAGGCCCTACGCATGAAGAAGTTATCACTAAACTTGTTAGCAATGAAATTAGCAGTTACAAGCAACTGCCATTGAACATGTTTCAAATTCAAACAAAATTCCGTGATGAAATTCGTCCTCGTTTCGGCGTAATGCGTGGTCGTGAATTCTTAATGAAAGATGCTTATTCTTTCCATTTAGGTGCTGATTGCCTAGATAAAACTTATCAAGCGATGTTCGATGCTTATTGTCGTATTTTCGATCGTTTAGGCTTAGATTACCGCCCTGTTATCGCTGATACTGGCTCAATTGGTGGTGATGCATCACATGAGTTTCATGTTTTAGCTGATTCAGGTGAAGATGATATCGCCTTTAGTGATGTTAGTGACTTTGCCGCGAACGTTGAAAAAGCTGAAGCGCTAGCTCCTAAAGGAACGCGTCCAGAAGCAACTCAAACATTAGCAGAAGCATCAACGCCAAACGTTCGTACTATTGAAGACGTAGCTGCATTCTTTAAAGTTGATGCGGCAAATACGGTTAAAACGTTATTGGTTATGGGTGTTGCAAGCGCAGATGATGAAGCACCAATTGTTGCCTTAGTTGTCCGTGGTGACCATCAATTAAACGAAATTAAAGCTGAAAACTTAGCGCAGGTTGCTACGCCATTAACTTTTGCTACTGATGAACAGATATTAGCAACGGTTAATTGTAATGCTGGCTCTATAGGCCCTGTCGGCTTAAATATTGATGTTATTGTTGACCGCAGTGCAGCACATTTAGCTGACTTTATTTGTGGTGCAAACAAAAACGATGTGCACTTTAGCGGCGTAAACTGGGATCGTGACGCGACAAACTATAGCGTTGAAGATATCCGTAACGTGGTTGAAGGTGACCCTAGCCCATGCGGCGAAGGTAATATCGTTATCAAACGTGGTATCGAAGTTGGTCATATTTTCCAATTAGGTGAAAAATATGCTCAAGCGATGAAATGTGGCGTATTAACTGAAGCCGGTAAAAACCAAACCTTAACTATGGGTTGTTACGGTATTGGTGTATCTCGCATTGTTGCTGCAGCCATTGAACAAAACCACGATAAATACGGTATTAAATGGCCTGAAGCTATCGCACCATACCAAGTAGCAGTTGTGCCAATGAACATGGCTAAATCTGCCCGTGTTAAAGAAACGGCTGAAACGCTATATGAACAGTTACAAGCTGCCGGCATCGAAGTTATTTTTGATGATCGCAAAGAGCGTCCTGGTGTTATGTTTGCCGACCATGAATTAATGGGTACACCATTATTATTAGTCATTGGTGAGCGTAATTTAGATAACCAAGAAATTGAAGTGAAGAACCGTATTACTGGTGAAAAATCACTACTTGCTATCAATGAAGTAATGTCTTTGTTTAGCAAGTAAGCAGATCAAATGACCTATCTTGCTCATAGTTGAAGAATAATAAATATGGCTTTATCTGACTATAAAGTCGTATTTATTAATTCAGTGTATGAAGCATATTCGCTATTGAAAAATTCATTGAACTCAATGAGCTTTGCCTAAAGCGTGTAAAGTCATATCGAGATAATTGCTGAGTATTTAGCAAGGTTTTGAACAAAGAAAAGTACTTACTTCGACTCGACTCAAAAATATCTATCACCTGATGTTTTTCTGTCGTGGTAAACTTTCCTTCATCGATGTCTTTTAGCATTGTTATAGCATACGCACCAAGTGCAACATGGCCGCCGTAAGATATATCAACGACATAACCTTCAGCACTGATATCCCAATTTACCCCACCAATAATCGGTTGGTAATTTATTGGTGCTTCGATCACCGCTTGTTTTGCGCCAAAAGCCATCGCATCATTTGCCGTCCATATAATATCAATACGACTACGCTGCAAAATACCCTTTACTTTTTGATAGCTTTGTTGCCTTGACCAATTTGCTACAGAACTATCAATAATATTAATATTTTGATGTCCTTTTAATGCATCCAATAGCCCGCGTTCTCTCTCTGTTGCCGCGGGTGTTGTATGATCTCCTTGCAGAGCTAAAAAATTAATCATTTTATCGCTCTCATTATGATGTTTTCTTTCTAAGTACACATTGACTAAATCATTACCAAGTTTGCGACCAACAAGGTAGTTATCAGGTGTTACACTACCAATTAAAAGATTTCTCTCTCGTGTAGACAATAAATTATACTCTGCCTCAGTTAACGTATTCAGCAGCATGAATACGGGGATATTGTGTGCCGCTATTTCTCTAAAAATATTTAATGCGATGCCTTTCTCGTTAACTAAAATTACATATTCAGGTTTTTGCTCGATCACCTGTTGGGCCAAAGACTTCATTAATACATGATTGCGGTACGCATATATGGTGACAAGATTAATATTGACATCATCTGCGGCAGCTTCCATAAAGCCAGTAACATTTGCCCAAAAGCTTCCTGTAGCATTGCTACTTGGGTGGCCAGGATTGAGAAATACAACATTAATGTCCCGCGCATCACTTGATACAGCGTAAAATAAATTTAATAAAATAAATATCGAGATGAGAAATTTTTTTTGCATATAGAAACCACAACTAACAAGCTAAAAATATTAACGTTAACTGATTTCATTCCATCGAATACTGCAATTTATAGCCAACATAGACTAAACAAGCAGGTATGAATCCTTAAATTTAAAACAGTGATAGGTTAATTTTAAGTCTCATTGTTAATAAATGCTATAAAAACGTTAAAAATTCCAGTGACTATTAAAATTAACAATCGCAAAGATCCCAATAAACTACGCGATCAAATAATTGCGCAATATTGACCGATAACGATTTAAAGGTTGTTATTGCCTCAGCATTCGGTTGGAAGCATTGCCAAATAAACTGATGGCAGTTATTGTCAAACAGATGATAGTCTCGCTGTTGATAAATTTGTTCGATAGCATTTTGTGCCGCTAACTCACTACTTAACGGCTTACCTAACGAGTCACAAACAATAAAAATACCTTTGCCTGATCGGTCATCAGTAAAACGACGTGGCGAAACAGGCTTGACTAAGCCATTACCGTCAAGCTCAATAATAGTATTATCACCAACCCAAATACCGGTGTGATCCAATACGCCACCAATACCACAACAAACAATTGAGCCAATTTCAGGCAACACTTTTTGCTCGGTATCAAAAATATCAGTTGGATAAGTCGCAATAGGACTGTCATGACGATCGAGTTCAGCCAATGTTTGCACACGAAAACTGTTCGCACGTTTTCGTTGTTGAGACTTTCTATCATCAGCTAAACCTTTAACAGCCAAAGCTGATACAGCTGCTGCACCAATCCACAATAACGGTAAAGGCATAAGTTCTCCTTAAATCAGGCTTATAATTAGCGTTAACTATTATCGAAGCGAGACTAAAACTATCATTAAAAATGTTACTAATAACAAGATGGTGTAAAAATAGTCAATTTACTATAAAAAATTTGCAAGTAACTGTTTCAAAGTTATGAAATATTAGCAACAATGGCTTAAGTTGATTTTCCTGTTGCTTAGCTAAATTTAGTTGAGCCAAAGCCAAATAGAACCACAACTTACTCTGCGCAGAGCTAAAACTTTCCGTTTCCTTTAATTAAGCAATAAAAGAATGCCATTATGAAAAATATCAAAAAGTCTTCAAAGCTAAAAAATGTCTGTTACGAAATTCGTGGCCAAGTCGCCGCAGAAGCCAAACGTTTAGAAGATGAAGGGCATAAAATTCTTAAGCTTAATATAGGTAATCCTGCGCCGTTTGGCTTTGAAGCTCCTGATGATATTCTCAAAGACGTTATTCATAACTTACCTACAGCTCAGGGTTATTGTGAATCAAAAGGCATTTACCCTGCCCGTGTTGCGGTTATGCAATATTTTCAGCAGCAAGGCATTTTAGACGTTAGTGTTGATGATATTTTTATTGGTAACGGGGTAAGCGAACTGATTGTTATGGCCATGCAAGGCTTATTAAATAACGACGATGAAGTGTTAATTCCAGCACCTGATTACCCACTTTGGACAGCTGCTGTAGCGTTATCAGGTGGTAACCCTGTGCACTATGCTTGTGATGAAGAAAATCAATGGTTTCCAAATTTAAAAGACATGGAAAGTAAAATCACACCAAAAACAAAAGCGATTATCTTAATTAATCCGAATAACCCAACGGGTGCAGTATACAGTGAAGAAATTTTACAAGGTATTATCGAACTTGCTCGCAAGCATAGCTTAATCATCTTTAGTGATGAGATTTACGATAAAATTCTTTACGACCAAGCACAACATATTCCGACAGCACGACTCGCTAATGATGTATTAATTATCACCATGGGCGGCCTGTCGAAGAATTACCGTATCGCTGGTTTTCGCGCTGGCTGGATGGTAATAACGGGGCCAAAACTTCATGCTGAAGATTATTTAGAAGGCTTAAATATACTCTCTTCTATGCGCTTATGCGCCAATGTGCCTTGTCAGCATGCTATTCAAACGGCATTAGGCGGTTATCAAAGTATTAACGAGCTAATTCATGAAGACGGCCGCTTGTTAAAACAACGAAATTTGGCTCACGAAATGATTAACAGCATTGACGGCTTATCTTGTAACCCAGCGATGGGCGCTTTATATCTGTTTGTCAAAGTTGATCAGAAAAAATTCAACATTACCGACGATGAAAAAATGGTTTTAGACTTATTAAAACAAGAAAAAATTCTATTGGTTCATGGCCGAGCTTTTAATATTGAGCAAAAAAACTACTTTCGCTTAGTTTTCCTTCCTCATGTTGATGAATTAAAACCAGCGATGGAAAAACTAGCAAACTTTTTCGCTAGCTATCGCCAATAGCAATTATCATCAGCTTTTAATAACAGCAGTATTACGTTCCCATAAACATGTGGGGACGAATCAACAACTATAAGGCAGCCATTATGCAAAGTACTTTTCTAGCTTGGATGTTTAGAATGCCACTTATCAAACGTTGGGCATTAATGTTTTGTGTGAAACCTGAAAATGTTGCAGAGCATTCTCATCAGGTTGCCATAGTTGCACACTTATTAGCGGTGATAAAAAACAAGAAATTTGGTGGCACCATTAATGCCGACAAAGTGGCTACCGTAGCGCTTTATCACGAAGCCAGTGAAACCCGTTTTGGCGATATTGTTAGCCCAACTAAATATGCTAATGCTGAAATTGCCCGTGAATTTAAAAAAATTGAATATTTGGCAGAAAAACAATGCTTGGCTTCATTGCCAGACGAGTTTCAAGAAATTTTTGCCGACATTATCGTGCAGGATCACGTTGAAGAACAATATAAGCAAATAGTTAAAGCTGCAGACATTTTAGTTGCCTACATCAAAGCACTTGATGAGTTAAATCATCAAAACCATGAATTTGATCACGTCAAAGAACGTTTAGAATTAAAGTTAACCGAGCTTAAGCAAAATATGCCAGAAGTTGAGTATTTTATGGATATATTTTTACAAGCCTGTTCAGCAACGGTGGATAAACTTACTGCTGAACAAGCAAAAAAATAGCAATTAAGCAACGACAACTTTACTTGCTCACTATCATAAATATTTAGCTTGCGCTTAAGTAACCTTAAGCGTGCTTAATAAGTTGATCAAACATCTGCTTTACTTGCAGATCACCAAAGCTATAAATACCCTCTTGTGCAGAAAACGCTCGAAATACCGTTGGAAAGTCAGTCGATTCTAAATCCTTCATAATAGCGAGTAACTGCCGTTCAGGATAACCTAAGCCGCTTTTATCAGGTGTTCGCCTCTCTTGCGCTTCAATAGCAGGAATTAAAAAAGGCATCACGCTATTTAACGTATCTGCAATAATATGCATCTGTTTATAATCTTGTTTTTGATACAAAGACCACAATTGCGCCAGTAGTTTTTTATGCTCACTGGAGAGTTTTTGGCGGTTTTTCAGTGCGCCTATTAGCTCTTGCTCAGACATAGCAGCAAAACTATACTCATTGCCTTCATTCGGGCGCACAAGATAAATATTATCTACGGCTGTGTAGTTCGCTAATAAGTGTATAACAAACCAAAAGTTAGCTTGGCAAAATAAGTCATCCTCAAACCAGCATATAACTTCTCTATCAACTGGCAGCGCGATTATTTTTTCTATTTCAGGCACTGTTTTAAGGTAATAGTCATCAGCGCTAAAGCCATCATATTCAGCAATAAAGTTTGCACGATTACGATAAAATTCAGTTAAAGAATTACCTTGAACGTTACCATCAATCAAACATTCTCGAGCAATAATTAACTCAGCCTCAATCAAATCGTGTAGCTGACCTTGCAATGAATCGCCGTTAAGAATATGAACTTGCTTCACTTTTCATCCTTTAAGTTGGTAATATTTTACTTTTCGACACGTGCTTACTGAGTTAGAAACACTGAGCTAGATATTTTTAAAAACAGTTATCATTAAAAGTAATTTAGCCAATATATGCAAGTGCATATATTGACAATTATCATTAAAACTTAAAGTCATCAAACGACACATCAACCTAGTTATAACCTAAAACAAAACCAAATGAAGCGTCTGGCTGGTTATCATTTTTTAAAGGGTGCTGCTGTGCGTAACTCAAGGTTTCGACTAGTTGGTGATTATCGCCACGACAATTCATGCGCGTACTTTCATGATATTGGGTTAATTCTTTTGTGTTTTTAAAATCATTAATAGAAGCCATAATTTTTTCCTCATCAAATATTGGTGGTAAGTACTTTCCTGTACTTACATATGATTGATTGCAAAACGTACGCCAACAAAGGAAAATGAACCAAACCCATGATTTTAAATAATAAAATAAAAATAAAAAAGTGTGTTTACGATTGCAAAAAATAGTAATTTGCATTTTGCAAAGCAGTTTAAGTAGCTATTGGCAAATATGTAGGTAAATATCGTGAATTTAATATTTGTTAACTATGTATCGAAAAGCTATTGCCCGTTAAACTAATAGCCACTTAAGTATTATGCCAGTAGTCACATAAATAATTCAGGAAGTTTTTAAATAATGATAAGAAAACATTTAGGTTTTTTAATTAACCTCATCGCCATTGCACTGTTCATACCCGGTATTTTATTACCGATGTTTTCACTAAATATGGGAATGACAGCTAATGTCAGTGGCGCTGAACTTACCAATACATTGATTGACAAAAACCTGTCTTTGTTACAAACCATTCAAGAGCTGTGGCAAGACGAACGCCTGTTGGTTGCAGGACTCATTTTTGCTTTTTCAATTTGTATTCCAGTCATAAAGTTTACGCTGCTAAGCTTTGCTTATGCTAAAAAGCATTCAACATTAGAAGTTAAAATTTATAACTTTATCAGCCAAATTGGAAAATGGTCGATGGCAGACGTATTCGTTGTCGCAATATTTCTTGCAGTGTTATCAACTAACCACGCAGAAACAGCGACACAACAACAATTAGCGCTATTTGGCTTTAAGTTAGACTTAGTTGTCAGTAGTGAAACCTTATCGGCATTGGGGGCAGGTTTTTATTACTTCACCGCATACTGCTTATTATCTTTACTTGGTACCGCTATCAGCCAAAGCAGTATTTCATATCAAGCCAAGAACAGTAATTGATAAGCGTTTTTCAAAATATAGCACCGTATTACCGCGATATTTATAAACGAAATTATTAGCTTTATTTAAGCTTGTGATTCTGAAGTTTCATTGAGGATATTGATATTTTTTGCAGTATATTGCTGATCACGATATAGACTCAGCAATATATTCCTTTGCATCTTTAGGAGACTTTAACCTTACAAAATTAATATGTGAATATTCATCAGATGTCATTATGCCAAGATATTTTTTACGATTAGAATGATAATTCTGTAATGTCCAAAGAATTATCGACTTTCTACTTAAAAAGGTTTTTTGAAACGATTCAACATTCCCAGTGTTAGGCCATATTTCTCGTTTACTTACAATGCGCTGAATGGCTCTTTTAAATGCCTGAAATACCGTACGACTGAGCGAGTAGTCAATCCAAATAATAGTATGAACCTTAGCCCATTTTAATGAGGAGGTTCTTGAATAATTACCATCAAGAACCCAGCCATCATTTGATATGGCAGCCTGCACCTTAGGAAGAAACTCACTATTATTCGACTCTTGCCAATTTGGCTTCCAAAAAAGTTCATCCATCTCGATATATTTGACATTCAATTTAGCCGCTAATGCTTTGCTAAATGTTGACTTACCGCTGGCGCTAGTACCAACTACATTGATATTTTTAGCAGTATTCACAGATGCCTCAGTTTATGACGAACGTGGTTAAGCAGCGTAATACCTATTTGAATAGCTGACTATTTAAAGGACTAATCATTGTTTGCCAAAATATGTATCGAAAACGAGTAAATTTTCTACCGGTTTTAAATTCTTATTTTGTTGCGATTTCACTCTTAACACAGATTAAACAACCGACGGTTTTAGCATTCAATTACCAACAATCAGTTTACTTATTACACAACATACGAGACGTTAAAAAACTGACCACCCCGTGCGCTGAACCAACATTTCTAGCGCTAGAGTACCCAATTTACTATTGCCAATTTTATCAAGCCCCGGCGACCAAACAGCAATTGACGCTTTGCCCGGAGCAATAGCTAATATGCCTCCACCGACACCGCTTTTTCCAGGTAAGCCAACACGAAAAGCAAACTCACCTGAACCGTCATAATGCCCACACATCATCATCAACGAATTTATCCGCCTAGCTCTATGCGATGATACAACTCTAGATCCGGTACTTTGATTTACACCATCAGACACTAAAAACAATCCTGATTTTGCTAATTGCTCACAACTCATTGAAATTGAACACTGATGATAATAAACCCCTAACAGTTTATCTATTTGATGCTCAATACGATTGAATGAGGCCATAAAGTGCGCTAATGATGAATTACGATGTCCTGATGCAAGCTCTGACATAGCGACTTTTTCATCAATACCTACGCTATCGTCATTGGCAATATAACGAACGAATTGCAAAATTTCAGCCAATGATTCTTTAGGCTCATGCCCCATCATAATTGCATCAACAATGGCAATAGCACCGGCATTTATAAACGGGTTACGTGGTTTACCATGTTCATGTTCCAGTTGAACAATAGAGTTAAATGGATCGCCTGACGGCTCTCGACCAACTTTTGTCCACACCCTATCGCCTATTTTTCCTAATGCTAACGTTAGGCTAAATACCTTAGATATACTTTGAATTGAAAATAACTGTTGAGCACACCCTGCGCTAAACACTTGCCCATTTGGCAAAGCGACTGAAATACCAAATTGATTTGGGTTGATTGTCGCAAGTTCAGGAATATAATCAGCAACTTTACCTCTGTCTGTATTCTCATTCATGAACTCGGCAATTTCATTTAAAATTTCTTGCAAGTTTTTTCACTCTATCACTATCAATGGTGATGTTTTTATCACAATAAAACAGGCAAGGACAAAGATAATTTTAGTTTTTAATAGCGTTTAGCAAAATAGATTAATACGTGCCGAGTTACTTCTTTAATATTGAGCGGTTACACACAAAACTTTTGCTCACTTTAATGGCCAATATAATGCCATGTTAAAAGAAAAGTTTTAGCGGCCTAAAGTGTGAAAGTAGTATTTACGATGCATAGTTTCAAGCGCTACTGTGTATAGCACCTTAATAGACAAACTGGCTTTAAGTATTACAATGCTTACAGACACCATCAAATGATATTACACCATCATTAACACCAACATTAGAGAGAGTTTTTTACTACATTCATGCGCCTTTCTTCTTAAATTCATCTTTTAACTCATGTAGTAATATAAAGCTAAAGCCAATCAAAGCAATATTAGTAGTAACAGGGTTAAATGCTTCAATAAGTAAATGAGGCTGCATCATAGCAACAAAACCTAACAAGCCTGTAAGCCCTATAATATTAATTAAAACAATCGCTTTTGAACGATATAAAACAAAGAATAATAACCCGAAGATAACCTCACCTACGCCTGCTATTTTAGTCACAAAGTAAGAAATCTCAATTGATAAACCTAAACTAGATGTCATCAATTTTTCTAGTGGGGCTATATGCACAAGCTTTGGGAAAATACCTTGATATAGCCAACTAAAGGCAATGATGAACCGTGCAATTTGTATTGATGACAAGGTAAACCTCTTTACTACTGAATTGAATTATTCGATTTTCGTTGAACCTATATTGACGTTACTGGCATATACATAACCAATCAAAACAACAATAGGAATATTCTTAACTATGGGCCCAAATGGATGCAACCAAAAACTCGGTTCTATAAACGTTAAAAGTAAGGTGTAAATTACAATTACGCATACTTGCACAATACAACATAAGTTGCTTTTAAAGGATGTTATTAACCAAAGCCCAAGTATTATGTCTAAGATTCCGCCAGCATAAATTGATACATCGGCAATTGCCCCTGTGATATTGGCGTTCGCTAATATTTCATAGCCAATTTCTGGGGAGAAAAACACAGAGGTCAGCCCAGTAAAAATCCATAAAAAAGCTAGTGAGTATTTTGCAGCTTGGTCTAATACTTTTATAAATATTGGTTGATTAAGATTAAAGTTATTCACTAATAATTCCTTTAACTTTCATTTAAGTAATCATTTAAGCCAATGGAAACGGTTTAAAAACCATTAACCAGAATATGCCTAATATGGCAATAAAGGCAGGAATACCTAGTAGCGTCCATGTTCTCATTAGTGACTTAAACTCAGGTGTTACGTTTTTAGCATCTACCGAGAGTTTAGCCAGTTCTCGTAGCTTGTATTGAATGCGAAGTACAGGTATCCAACAAGCGCCAATAAATGCAAACAATCCCATAACCCAATAAAACCAAGGCGCAGAAAATGAATAGCCCTGCATATTCATCAAATACACGCCTGTAATTATTTGGGTAATAACAGCAGGCGTTGTAAACACCCAATCCCCTAGAATAACGTGTTGAGCGGTTACATAAATGGCTTGTGGGTTATTAGAACGATTTGCCATAAACATGAAAAAGGCGATACCTGCACCAGTACCAGTTACAACTACAGCCGCCAATATGTGAATTAACTTGAATATTAAGTAATGCTCCATTATGTGTCCCTTGCCTCACCTTTAGATATAACCTTTTCTTCAAAATGAATATCTAACGCTTCAAAATCATTCTTAAATTCGTTCAACTCAATCAAACCAACACAAGGCATAGCGCCAGTTTCTTGTTGTGAGCTGTGACCATCAATATTTAAAAGTTTTCTTGCTAAGATAATGGTGGAAAGTGTTGGAATATAAGGGCCATTACCTTTTGGAGCGTATAGAACCCATTTTACTTCTTTTGCATTACCATCGATGTTTTTGCCTTTTATAAGAACTTCCATCGCGCCCTTGTCACTACCAAAAGGAAGAAAGACATTACTTGTGCTAACAATAGCTTTTGATAAAGGAGCCCAGCTTTTGACTAAACCTACTTTAGATAGATAAGCCATACCAACCATAGTTAAATATAATATTGGGAGCTCTAACCCAGCTTGAAAGCTAACTTGCTGCGTTACGCCATAACGACCAGGAAATAGCTCTAGATCTGGTACATCTACATTGGCTAAATGGCGTTTTCCAACAAAGCCACCAAAGTCATTTACCTTAGAATCCATCCAACCATAAACATCTTGCCAACGACCACCTTTAAATACATTAAGAGGATGTCCTGTATACGACAGTATGGCCTTGACTGTTGCTAAACCACGTTCTGCCTTATTACCGGGCGCAATGGATAAATCAATTGATTCAAGCACGCTAAACTGATATTGGTAATGCTCAACAACTGCTGAAGATAACCCTGGTACAGAGCTAGCACCACTTACAATTAGTACGTTTTTATCTTTAGCTTGCTGATCTAAAACGCCAATGTCACAAACGAATCTTCTGTCATCAGCCAAATCTATATAATGGGCACCACATTCAATACATGCTTTTGGCACACGATAATCTTGCCCCTGAAAAGGTCCACTGGTATGAATAACAAGGTATGGTGAAATTGCCGATAATCGTGCTTTGAAGTCATCAGCGAAAATATCAACTACCAGAGGCTCTACACTCGCTAACGCTGAGTCTTTCAGGTTTTCGACCAATGCAGAAGATTTACTTAAACTTCTGCCAGCTATAAATATCGTTATGCCCTCAATACCAGCTAAGTTTTCAACAATTCTTTTCCCAAAATTCCCATAACCACCTAGAACCACTATGTTTTTCATTCTTCCATTCACTGGGTTATTTCCTTACTTAATCCTTACATGAAATATCAAAGTCCACATGATAGTGCTCATCATGTCTTACCCATGAACGCTTTTCAGAAAACTGAATGTGTTTTTTAAGGTATGTTCCATATGATGTTTTAAATAGCTCAGGCTGTAATTTAGGATCAAATATAACTCGCCACAAATCTACACCTTGAGCCACTGCTTCTTTATGCAAGGCAACAATATGAGCAGCTAAAGCAACATAGTCTATTTCGTACTCTTCATATTGGCCTTCACTATCAAATTCAATATCGTAACCAAACTTGTTTAAAGGGTGTGTTGGCAAATGTACTGATTGACCCGACTCATTTAGTACCGGTGTCATAAAGTCTACTGATAAACCATTACGGTGAGTTTTATGAGGTTTGAACTGTCCACCTTCTTTGAAGCCCGTTTCAGCATATTTAAAAACCTTATTAGGCTGTTCTGCTTCTAAAGATTTATAGGCGTTTACTATGATGCTGTTTACTTGAGAATGTACATAAACCCTACCCGCTAACCGAGCGACAGCACTATAAGCGACAAAATTTTCACCAGAGCTTGGTAGTTCTATACCTTTTTCCAAACGCCCTTTTGATGTGGTTCCATAACAGGTACTTTCCTCAGCTAAAAGAGTGTGAGAAAACAAACAAAAAACTAAACTAATGAGTTTCAATATTTTCATAGCTCCCTTTTATTATCAGCTTTACTTTCACGCTTTACCTTTAAATTGAATCCAAAATAAATTGCCGCGCCAAATAGGCCACTATACAAGCATACTTTGTGTAGCATCGGCACTGAAATTAAACCTAAAAATTGATTATCCATCATGAATGGAAAGAAGGGTTCAACATCAGAGTGCATAATACTGTCGAGCAACACATGGCTAAAACTACCAATAAAAGCACTAAGGAACACAACCCACCATGTTATTGATATAGGGCTAATTTTTTTAGAAACCCCAAGTAGTTTCAAGCCAAGTTCAGATAAATATTTACCAGACAAAGCTGCAAATATTGCAATAATTACTGCACCAATATAGGTATGAGTAAAGCCATGAAGGTGCCCTTCTCCACTTATCATCACAATTAGCGGTTGAACATCCATTACAATTTGAGTCCAGCCAAAAACCATCAAACTAAAGCTACCTTGTAATATAGATTTAAAGAGAATACCAGGTCCCATGTGTATTGGCGTAAAGGGCATTATGAATGCCTATCTTTTGTAAGGAGTGAAGATATAACCTCTGTGATTAATCGGGAACATTCTTTTGGTTTTGCTTGTAAGATAAAATGAGGTCCTTCAATCGTTATGTACTCAATATCGATGAATACTTTGTTAAACTCTCGGCCTTTCTGTGATGATATCAGCCTATCAGAAAGTGCTCGAATATAAATTGCTGGAATGCCAAAAGTCATCTCTGGAAGCCGTTGATGGGTCATAACCTCTAACCTACTTTTTAGCACATGTTCAGGAATAGATTTAATCACTTTTACAAATTTAGATAAAAGCTCTTTTGAAGCTCCTTGCCCAAGAAAAATAGCCTTATAAGCAATATTTGACAATGGTGCTGAAGCCAAAGCTTTAATGGGTAAACGTTTTGCTATTTGTAGTAAATATTTATTAGGCGAACTAAGAAAACTAGCAACGAAGATCACACCTTTCATATTTGAAGAATTTAGCTTAAGCAACTCAGGAACAATACCGCCAGCAAAAGATTCAGCTAATAATATATAACCTTCTGCTGGCAATTGCTTATTTATAATGCCAGCTAAATCAGCATATTCTTGAGGGCCAAATTGAGGCAAAGAAAGAACTAAATGGTCTCCGTCATAATACGACAGAAACTCTGCAAATAATTCTCCAGTTCCATCCATGCCAGACAACAACACTAATTTAGCAATAACTAATATCCTTCTAAGTAAACAATATCAAGTTAAAACCTATTACTTAACCACCAAGCTAACTTTATTTTTTTGAAGAACTTTTTCGTAACAATGGCTTTTTTCAAGCGATTTTTGAGCGTTTTACGTGCATGTATTGCTAATTCTTGCCCCGCTGCTTGCTGGTAGTCTTGCTGGCAATTTCTCAATAATGGAGTCAATTCTTCTAACTTATTTTCAAGTGCGTTACTACCCAACTCTAAAACAACTAAAAGTGTTGAATAAACATATTTTTCGTTTTCTATAAGTTCTTCATAATCTATTACTTCAATATCTTCATAGGTTAATTCCTGGCCCGTTCTAATAAGCTCATAGGCATACCATAAACGCATATTATGAACTGTATTATCAGGTTGTTGCTGAATGCCTTGGTGAATTGCTGCCGTAGCATCATCCCATCGCCCTAGCATTTGAAGCGCTAATCGATAATGATAAAAAACAAAAGCAGGAAGCTCACTTTTTTCCTTAGTTCTTTCAAAGAGTTTAATCAAGCTATGATAGTGACCTGCATTAACATAACCATTGCCTAACTGCGCCACTAAAGTAGGTGATTCAATAATTCGTTCAAAAAACATATCAATCACTTCGTCTGGCGGCGTTATTCCTTTGTCATTCCAAAACTCTAACAATGCCAAAAACGCCCCTATCCAATGTTCACCGTTTGCATAACTTTGAATATCTTTTAATACATGTTTGTATTTATTGTTATCTTCTCGATTTAAACACTTATCTGCATAAAAATATGACTGTTCTCTTGTTAAGTCATTTATTTTTTCTCTAAATAAACTGGTTAATTTTTCAAAACTAAACTTCTCATTTAGGGAAATGAACGATTGATTTAAACACCAATAATCTGATTCCTTAGCAACAATTGATTGTTTAAATGACTCAAACGCTTCATTCGCACGGTCTAATTTACACAAAACACCTATTTTACGAGTGGTTGCGTAACTTACAGTTCTTTGTTCTTCAAAGACATTTATAGCTGCTAGTGCTTCTTCATACTTTTCATTTTCTATTAAGCAATCAACATAAGTCATAACAATGTATTGCTCATTAGGCGATAATTCAAAAGCTTTACGCAAATATTTTTGAGCTATTTCTTTTTCATTATTACTGCCATGTTTGAGCAAGTTTTCGCCAGCATAACAAAGTACATCAGGGTCATGTCTGTTTTGTTCTACACTCTTATGGCAACAGTCTATATAATCTTGTTTGCTTTTTACTTGCTCTAACAAATCAAAAAGCTTTTTCCACAAATAGGCATAGCCATGAACACTGAACAATATTTTTTTCAAGCTTTCTATGGCCAACTTCTTCTGGCCAATGTCTATTAACAAATCAACTTTTTGCATTGTTAATTCAATGGGTAATTCATCTTTCCAAGGCGTACTTTCAAGAATACCTAAGGCTTTTTTGTATTCTCCTTTATCAACATAGAATTGAACTTTGTCTTGATATGAAGGAATAAAGTATAAATCACAACTTAATGACTTTTCATACAACGCAAATTTCTCTTCATAATCTTTAGTTATGTAAGCCAAATCACGCCATACATGGGGTAAATATGGAGATTGTTGTGACAATTCTTTCGCAAGTTCAAACGGCAATTCGCTTATGCCTTGTTCATCTGAAATGCTTATTAAATGCTCCCAAGCCCATCGATAATCAGTATTATTTCTTACAGCATTTTTAAGTGGCTCTATGGCTTCTGCCTTTTTACCAAGTTTTATAAGCAAATCAGCCAAAAAACCATATAGTACGCCGTCATTTGGGTCGTGCTTAATCCCATTATTTAAAACTTCAATTGCTGCTTGTACATCTTCATGCTTTTCAAGAAGCTCACATTGCCTTTTCGTTACATCAGCCCAAGCAGGGTTCATAATCAGTGCTTGTGAATTTGCTTCTATAGATTGTTCAATGTTCCCTTCAAGTTCATGCAACTGTCCTAAATCACTATATATTCTAGGCGTTAAAGGAAATTTACTTTGGCCTTCTAGCAGCAATTCTTTTGCTTTTACCAGATCACCATATTGCTTAAAATAACTAGCAGCCAAACTGTATGTGTACCAAAGGTGACCATGTTGGTTCAACAAATAGTCAATGAATTCTTTTAGTTTTGCTTGGCTCAAAATTGATTTTGCTTCAAACCAATAGTTCCACGCAGAGTCACCAAAAATAACTTGTACTTGCATTTGTGAAAAAACATACGCTAAAGATGCTTCTTTTTCTTCTTTACTGATACTCGCTTTCATTAAGGTAAAAAAAGCTAAATCATTATCAACAGCGCGTGATAACACCTGTTTTGTTAATTCTCTAGCTTCTTCAAAATTCCCTAATTTTAAATAGCATTTTGCCAAATAACTTTGATTAATATGCTCTCCAACAATATGTTTACAAGTGTCTTTAGCTTGAGATAGTGCTTGTTCGAACAGCCCCAGCTTTAATCTAACATCAATCAGTTGCCTTCTGATTACGCCATAGTCTGGTCTTAACTCGACAAAAGTAGTCAATACTTTTTCTTGAAAAACAGGATCACTATGCCAATCGGCAATATAGTCAAGTATTTGGGTATTTTGAGAGTTTCTGCCATATAGCTCTTCAAGAATAGAGTCTATTTGGGCTGTATCGCCCCTTTTAAACAGCAGTCTAAGGTAGCTATTAGCATATTTATAAATAAAAGGGTTTTCATTGAAACAAGCTTGGAAAAAGTCCAGTGCTGCACCTATATTCCCTAACCTTTCATCTTTTCTTGCAACAATTTCGTTAAAATCTTTAATTGCTATATGGGGTTTAATTTGATTTTCGATACTCTCAAAGCGTTCAATTAGCCCTCTATCTATTAACTTATTTGAAAGATAATTAATGAGATTGTTATCGTCAGGGTGAAGTGCCAATGCTTCAAATAGATAATCTATTCCAACGTGTTCTTGTTCTAGCAATTCATAAGCTTTAAAAAGAGATATTGCAGGCGCGGCAGAGCGAACTTTATATTTATTAAATCGCTCTTTTAGAAAGTCTATTGATGCTTGCTCTCTTTTTAAATATCGCGATGCTTTGAAGTAGCTTTCAATGTAATTACTATTGGTTTCATCTAAACAATATGCGTAAAGATAATGTTCAGTTGCAAGTTCAAAAGATTGCTGAGACCAATAGTAGTTTGCAATTGACCAATGAGAGTAAGCAGAATAACTACCTAATTCTTTCAATTGATATAATGATTGGGTTGTTAATTTACTTTGCTCATTAGTGTCATAAACTTGGTCAAAAAGTGTTCCAAGTAAGTCTAAATCTACATTAGTCTCCAAGTAGTCGCTCAGCATTGTTAAGCCTTCGTCACGCTTACCGAGATCTCTTAAGCAAAAATACTTTGAATTAAGTAGTAACGTCTCACTTTTATATTTACTTAATAGTTTATTGTTTAACTCAAGAATATTTGTCGTATCATTATTCCAAGCAGCAAAGCTTCTATCAACTCTTAGCGTTATTCTATGCTCAGGCGCTATTGCTTTAAGCTTGGCTAATGCAGCTTTCGCCGCTAAATAATCATTTTTTTCCTCCGCTACACTATAAATGTCCCATAGCGGATAAAGATCAGAGGCTGGAAAACTAAACTTTGACAATAAATTTGATTTTTCAGATGGAACAAAGACAATACAACGGGCACCACTATAACCTTCACTTGCTATGGTTTCCTTAGTCAGCATTTCTTGCATTATTGGCTGTGATGGGTCCATAACATACAAAGTTCCCACTTGCTTGTTAAAACCAATAACGGCCTGAATATGTGCAGAAAACCCATTGGTAGTTACTAACGCAAAAGGAATATCATTTTCAATTAATTCATAAGCAAGCTCACTTTCTAGCTCAAACTCTAAAAAGCTAAAATTATTGTCCCGTAACCACTGCCGCTCTTTTGTTGCAGGTGTTCCATCAAAACATATAGCATCTGCAATATCCTTTGAGTCGAACGTTTGCCCCCAATAACTACAAAGCGCTGCCAGTGTAGTAGGAGCACATGTCATATGCTCTTGTTTGAGAAAAGGAACATCTAGTACCTTCCTATTTAGAACACCTTTTGAATTTTTAAGGTTTTCAGTAACAATTTTCCAATAAGTGCTTTTATGCGCGGACAGAATCTCTATTGCTTTATCAATTTCTTGTTCGTTAATTGCAATCTGCCCTTTCCAAGCTAATAAAAATTGCTCGTCACGTTTATCTTTTATAATACGAGCTTTTTCAAACTGTTCGATAGCATGTTTACATTTAGGCCAGTCATGATTCCCAGCAAGCAATAGAGCGTATTCCAACCAAACATTAGCGGATTGATATTTATTTATATGCAGTTCATACAAAGCAATAGATGCACTAACACCATCAACTTTGGTAAGAATATTAGACAAACATCTTAAATTATAAGGCGATGGGTAGGCGTCAAAATGCTTTTCAGCTTGCTCTTTAGCTTCAACTAATTCGTTCTGTTCATTTAACAACTGAATTTTTAAAGAGGTGAGCCAACTATCTGAAGGCTCAATAACTATTGCCTCATCTATTAAAGACTCAGCCTTAGAATAGTTATTAAATATTCTTTGTATAATTGATTTGAAACCTAGTAGATCCGATTTATGCTTATCAACACTCAAAATAATCGATTCAGCTTCTTTCACAAATTCGTTTGCTAGGATTGGACCTAACTTATTTAACTTATAGAAAAGCATTCTAGTTAGTAAATCAGAACAATTTTTTTCCTCTCGCCATAGTCTTAGCAATAAAGCATCTGACTTTCTGTCCCCACCTAGGTTCATATACAACCTAATAGCAATTAACTTACTTTCACGTTTATCCCATGTTTCTATTGGCCCCCACTCACTTTCAGCTTTAGCTAAAGCGTCATGGTAAAGTCCTACTTTACAAAGGTCTTTGATTGAATCAATGATGGAAGTTGTTAATTTGGGTGCTGAAATGAGATCTGACAAGAGTACTAATCCTTTAATAATATATTTCCCTTGGGAAGAAACTTATCATTAAACAATTGTTATTTATATAGTTACACGCTTATTTTGAATTTAGGCTGTTACTTGAAAGACAATTATTATTGTAATTTATACGGGTATTGAAAATTGCAAAAAGCCTGTAGTTTTCAGGACGGGCTATTCTTAATACATTGGAAGAATGGGAGTAGTATGAGCACTAGTTTTTTTCAATAAAATGCCGTTGGATTAATAATTAGAATTAATTAAACCCTCATTAACAGGCAAAAAAATAGTTGGTTAAAATAAGCGACGAAGGAGTAAAAACCAACTGTGAATTGTCCCGCTTGATCAGTTTGTTAGCAATAATTTATGCCAACGCCTGTCTCATTTTACGGCCGCCAACAGGAATTAACCCATTTTGTTGATAAAAATTTAATGTTCGTTCGAACTCAGGCAAAGGTGGTGTGCATAACTCAATGCATGACCAATTATGCCCCTTACCATAGTTTTGAACTTGCTCAATTAACATTGAACCTATACCAGAAGCCCTGAACTCAGGAGAAACATAAAACTCTTGGATTACACCGATTTTACCGCCAGCATATATTGCATATGTTTCGGTCATAGTAACAACAGCAATTGGCTTATTTTCATAAAAACCAATAATTGCTGAGTAGTGACCATCATTAATTAACTCAGAACATCGTTGAATAGTTCCATTGAGGTCAATATCAAAATGCTGTGCTTTTGTTAACTCAGAAACTTCTGTTGTAAGATCTGCAACCAAAGAACCTATTATTTCAGAATCTTTAAATGTTGCTACTCTAAAGTTGATTTCCATGCATACTCTTCATTATTGCTAACGCCTAATTAACAGGCAAAAAATATGTTGGCTAAAATAAGCGACGAAGGAGCAAAAGCCAACTGTTTTTTGTCCTTGTTGAATTTCTTGTTAAGTTTGATCTAATTTAGTGTTATGTGTAGACCACCTTTTAAAAAGAAACCAATTTTCTTTTATAGGTAAATAACATGTACCACCCTTACTTTTTCTAATGATTTCGAGAGTACACTTTTGATGTTTAGGCTTATTACCATACCAATAATTGAGTTTAATGGTTTTTAGCATTGTTGGTTCATCTTTTAGAAAAGAAACCCTTTGGCCAGTAGAAATTGTCCAGTTACCACTTATATCTACTCCCGCAAGTAAACTCCCAATTCCAAGTTCAGTTGCTTTCATAACAAAAGCATCAAGCTTGGACGACTTATCCCAAGCAACATTTTTGTTATTGCCGATCTTGGCATTTAAAGTTCCATTTTTAATCCAGAAAACAGCCGTATACTCTGTTTCATCTAATATAGATATTAATGTTTCAAAATCATCACTTTTCAAAAGTAAATGGGACACCAACTCTGTATCTGTCGGTTTAATCTCATTTGAAAATGAATTAAAGCTAAGTATTAAAAGTATTGATTTAATAACTAGGGTGCGAATTGTAATCATAAAACCTAACGCCCCAATAAGGGGCTAAAAATTGTTTGCTAAAATGTGTAGCGAAGCGAAACCGAGCAAACTGTTTTTAGTCCCGCTTGATTGGCTTGTAAGTGTACCCAAGCCACCTGACTTTTTACTTTATTTACAAAGAATTCTGAGTCATCAAAATTATCAGAAAACCAATTAAATACGTCACGGATAATTACTTTAAGCAATTCTTGCTTTTGTTCATCCGACGACTTTAAATAGCTAGCAGCACAGAAGTTCTCGTATAGCTTTAACGATACTCCCATTTGCTCAACATAATCTTCTTGGTCATTTCTAGGGCCAAGCCAGATAACTATTTTTCCAATTTTATGAAACTTAAAACGATATGGTAAAGCTTCATTAACTTCTCGCTCAATTTGTTCAGCAACCCTATCCATTCGAAAGCCTTCACCAACACCGAGAGCATCTTTTTTACTGGGTAATAATTGGAACTTCCACTGACTCATATGCGACAAAACTCTCTCTGGTACACTAACGCCTTACTAAGAGGCGAATAATGGTTGGCTAAAATAAGCGACGAAGGAGCAAAAGCCAACTGTTATTTGTCCTTTTGAGTAACTTGTTATGAGTACCTACAGCTTAGGTGAGCAATAATCACAAAATACCCAAATAATTCCAAAGTCACCAAAGATTTCGTAGCCACCATCAATTTTTGTTACATACTCGAACTCACCAAGACTTGTTATTTCAGTATCTGGATCGTAGATAATATGGATATCTAAGTCTGAAAAATCTATTTTAATTGGAGTATTATCAGTGTTTGAAAACCTAACATTCGATACTTCTCCATCTTCTGTTTTTACAACAAACAACAAATATTGCCGATCTTGTGGCACTCTAATTTTAAGTACATCACCGCCGATTACACTCTGCACACTATAAGTACTCATAACAGCTTATTAGACAGATCAGATCCCACTTTCTCCGTGGAACACTAACCATCTAATGTTTATTTATTCATTGCAATATACATAGCTTATCTATAATACTCAATTAGTTACTACTTTTATACTCATACTACTTATGTGGAAAGGTAGATTTAATCCATCTTTCTACAATAAATACGGAACTAACAGTGAACTGTATATTAAAACAGTACCTATTCATTAATAAAAGCATCTAATTAAAATTAACAGCCTACGTAATTGCTAAATGCAAATGACTTGTATATTTGTCTGTAATGAAAACTGCTCGTTCATATTTAAGCTAAATTTTTAACACAAATAACTAACCTATATATTAAAAGAGCGATAAACTTGCTCATCAAAATTTATCATTCGTTATTAATTTAATATTATTTAAACAGGAGCACTTAGTGCCTACGCCTTTTTGCCAATCAAACAAGAATAATACCGCACCAACCGCTAAAAAAATTCCACATAAAATGACAAAACACAATCATCAACGAGTGGATAATTATTATTGGATGCGTGATGACCAACGTAGAAATGAAAAAGTACTGGCGCACCTTAATGAAGAGAATAACTATGCTGATGCAATGTTAGCCGAGCAAAAGCCGTTGCAAGAACAGCTTTTCAATGAGCTTAAAAATAGAATCGTCAAAGACGATAATTCTGTGCCTGCAAAAGATGGAAAATACTGGTACCACAGCGAAATAAGTGGCGAGCAAGAGTTTTCAAATTATTATCGAGCAACAAGCTTTTCTGGTGAAAATAAAACCCTGCTTTTAGATGTTAATGAGCGGGCGAAAGACCATGAATTTTATGAATTAGGTGATTTATCGATAAGTCCTGATGATCACATCATGTCAATATCTGAAGATACTGACAGCCGCCGTATATACACCATCTACTTTAAAAATTTAAACCAGCCGTCCAACTCAAAAAATGCTTATTTAGCCGATATTCTTGTTGAAACTGAAGGACAGATTGTTTGGGCTAACGACAATGAAACCGTATATTACGTAAAGAAAGATCTTGAAACCCTATTAGGCACACAAGTTTATCGTCATAAGCTAGGCACACCACAAACTGATGATGTTTTAGTGTATGAAGAAGACGATCACAGCTTTTATCTCAGTTTAGACAAAAGCCGAGATGACTCTCAAATTTATATTTGTTTGCATGCTACTGAATCAACGCATTATTTCGCACTCAACGCTGATGATCCTAATGGCGAGTTTATTGAGTTATTGCCTTATCTAGAGCAACACGAATATCATGCAGACAAAATGGGCGAGTACTTCTATATTGTTAGCAACTACCACGCTAAAAACTTCAAATTGATGAAAGCTGGCGTTGACCAAATCAACGATATCAGTAGCTGGCAAGAAGTTATTCCACACCGAAAAGATGTGCTAATTGAAGGTATTGAATTATTTAATCATTTTATTGTGGTTACCGAACGAGAAAATGGCCAAATACGTTTTATTGTTCATACCACTGCTGATGAAAATGCTGGTCAGCAATACCCATTATATTTTGATGACCCGTGTTACTTCGCCTGCCTTGGCGATAACCCTGAGCCAACAAGCACTGTTGCACGACTATATTATTCAAGTTTAACAACTCCAGGCTCTTTATTTGAGTTTGACTTAGCAACGGGTGAGCGAAAGTTACTTAAACAACAAAAAGTATTAGGTGATTTTAACAAAGATGATTATCAATCAGAGCGTTTATTTATTACCGCTCGTGATGGTGTAGAAGTTCCTGTATCACTTGTTTATCAAAGCGATAGCTTTAAAAAAGATGGTACTAATCCCCTACTTCAATACGGTTATGGTGCTTACGGCGTTACCATAGACCCTAATTTTTCTAGTGAAACCTTAAGCTTGCTCGACCGCGGTTTTGTTTACGTTATTGCTCATGTTCGTGGCTCTGAAATGTTGGGAAGACATTGGTACGACACAGGCAAAATGGCGCACAAACAAAATACTTTTAACGACTTTATCGACGTGACTAAAGCGTTAATCGAACAAGGTTACGGCGCTAAAGATAAAATATTTGCCACTGGTGGCAGTGCTGGCGGCTTACTGATGGGCGCAGTGGTAAACCAAGCACCAGAGCTATATGTAGGCATTGGCGCGCATGTACCATTTGTAGATGTATTAACTACTATGCTTGATGAAACTATACCGTTAACCACCAATGAATATGACGAATGGGGAAACCCGAACGATACCCAAGCATATCATGATATTTTAGCCTATTCGCCATACGATAATGTCAGTGCTCAAGCCTACCCAAATATTTTGGTTACCACTGGGTTACACGATTCACAAGTACAGTATTTTGAGCCAATGAAATGGGTAGCTAAAATACGGGAATTTAAAACTGATGACAATTTATTACTATTCAAAACCGATATGGACGCTGGCCACGGCGGTGCTTCAGGGCGTTTTAAAAGCTTAAAAGAAAAAGCTTTAGAGATGAGTTTTTTTATCTCGTTGTTAGCCGAATAAAATCAGCAGAACTTTATCGCCTTGTTATTCACAAGTTTTTTTCTAATACTTGTGAATAACGAGAAATCTTATAACCATTAGCTCATATGCTGTTGCTGACGCTTTAACGATTTATTTTTAATAACAGCTTCCACTTTCGGAACCGCATAAAGGTTGAGACTGCTGAATAGGCTTTTCAATTTAGCTGCTTCGTAATCGACTGCCATTTTTTCGATAACCAGTTGATGTTTTTCTGGGTATAACGCTTCTACCGCTTGCGAAATCAACTCAAACAATTTCTTTAAATTAATTTTGTGAATTTGACCTGTTTTGTTAAAAATCCACTCGGTAATCGCCATAAAATCATTAAAAGGCTCATCTGACAATATATGCGGCAATGCGTATTTAAAACGACCAGAATTACCAATCATATCCCAATAGCGCGCAAAGCGGTTAATACGCTGCATAGTGGCAAAACTCACCCTGTCAGTACTTAAAATGTTAAACGGTGGCAGCGGATTAAAGCGTAAATCGTATGCTTCTGTGTGTCTGATTATCGGGCTACCTTTCAAACGTTTCAGAATGCCCATTTGAATTTCATGCGGACGACAATGATAAAGTTGATTAAAACTGTCTTTAAAGGTCTCAAAGGTTTCGCCTGGTAAACCAAAAATAAGATCAGCATGAATATGTGCAGCAGTATTATCTCTTAGCCAAAGTAAATTTTCTTTCGACTTGGCATTATTTTGCTTACGGCTAATATTCTTTTGCACTTCAACGTTAAAGGTTTGAATGCCAATTTCAAATTGTAAGCTGCCCTCAGGAAACTGTGCTAACAGCTCTTTTAATTTTCTTGGTAGATGATCAGGCACCACTTCAAAATGCAGGTAAAGGTCGTCAGTCATTCTGTCTAAGAAAAACTGCATAATTTGCATGGTGGTATTAATGTTTAAATTAAACGTTCTATCGATAAATTTAAAGTTTCTTGCCCCACGCTGATAAAGTATTTCCATTTGCTCAAGAAATAACACTATTTCAAATGGTACAGAGTTTTTATCTAATGACGATAAGCAAAATTCACATTTAAATGGGCAACCGCGTGACGCTTCAACATAAAGCAAACGCTGCTGTAAATCTTCATCAGTATAATACTGATAAGGTGACGCTAACTCTTTTAATCCAACAGGCTTGGAATTAAGCACTTTTTTATCAGGTGGCGTATTGTTGATAATGTCTTTACACAGTTGATAAAAACTTAAGTCTGCTGGCCCTGTTAATACATAGTCTGCACTGGCAACAATGCTTTGCTGCTCAGTTTCATAACTTACTTCTGGTCCGCCTAAAACAATTCTTATTTCGGGTGCGATTACTTTTAACAGACTAACGACATCGGTGGTTTCAACTATGTTCCAAATGTAAACACCAAAACCAACAATATCAGGCTTTTCAGCTAGAATTTGTTCAACAATATCAATGGCGCGAGTTTGAATAATAAACTCTTTTATTTGACAAAATTCCTGCAACTCTTTTAAGTTAGCGTAAAGATAACGTAGACCAAAACTGGTATGAAAATATCTTGCGTTAAGTGTCGCTAACACAATTTTAGGCGAGGCCTTATCTATTTCATGATTAACACTTGCCCGCTCTTTTACAAAATCTAATGAGATACTTTCAGTTACTGGAGGGGTCGTAACGGTTAATTCTGAATAATGTCTTTGCTCTGCCATACGAAGTGTTAACTACCTTTAATAAAATATTTTTAGCGCTATTACCGTAATTATACTGTGATTGTGAAGGTTATTCAGTAATCTTATTTACTGAAGCCAAAAACGTTCGTTTTAAAATAAAATTTACAATGTGTCTCCTTTTTCAACACTGATACGTTATATATATAGATACCGGTAAAGAAGTTATTGGTACTTAAAATATAAAGGAAATGTTATGAATGATTTTATGTTGATTTACAAAGGCGGCGACCCTAAATGGATGGAAAATACCTCTAAAGAAGAAATGGCCGCTAGCATGGAAAAATGGGGAGCATGGATGGGCATGCTAGAACAAAAGCAACAGTTAGTTTCTGGTGGCTCGCCACTAGCTTATACCGGTAATAGCATTAGCCAAGATGGTATAGTGACAGACTTATCTTCTATCGAATTAAAAGAATTGGTAACGGGCTATTCAATTATAAAAGCATCAGATATTGATGAAGCTACTGCTATCGCCAAAGAATGCCCTATTTTTAACTACCCAAACATTACCGTAGAGGTTCGGGCGGTAATGTGCATTGATTAAATATTTTTTAATTACATGTTAGGTACTTATTAGCTATTTCTTAGTTAAGTAGGCGCTGAAGCTGCTGCATCATCAATCGATGTTCATGCTCAGTGCCGCCAATTTCTATAGCATTATGCGCTTGTTGATAGGCAAGTTTTTCGTTACCGGCTTTAGCATTTAAATACGCTAAAATAGCAAGTGGCATATGTGAGTTCGCTAGTGCTTTATTACTTTGCAATAATTCAACACTATTTATTGCTTCACGCAACTTTCCCGTATGTCCTAATGCTATCGCGTGATTCAGTTTAGCTACAGGTGAATTAGTTATTTTGATATAGTTATCATAGTAGCCAACAATTAATGACCAATTAGTTTCTGTAAATGTTTCTGCCGCACAGTGCTGCTGAGCAATTAACGCCTCAAAGTAAAATCGACCTGGCGAAATACTCGCCCTAGTACACATTTTTAGAATATGATCACCGGTATTAATATAGCCTCGTTGCCATAGGTTTCGGTCTTGTAAATCTAACGGAATATTAAAACCTTGTTTATCAACTCGAGCATTAATACGTGCAATATTAAAATGCATTAAGGCAAATAGACCTAAGGTATCTTGATTAGCAATTTTAGGTTCATCTATTAGCATCTTAACCAGCGCAATCGCTTCTTGACAAAACTCTACATTGATTGGCTTTTTAGCATCTGAACTATAAAAACCTTCATTGAAAAGTAAATATAATACCGTGTGTACCGTATCCATAGCAGCATTGAGTTTATCATCGCAGGGTAATTCAAAACTTAATTGCTTTAACTTTTCGCGTGTTCTTAATAGCCTTTTTTTAACGGTTGATTCAGTTAATAATAGCGCTCTTGCAATAGCTCGAATGCTAAAGCCACATAACGTCTTTAAAATAAATACAATGCTATTTTCCGCTTTGATACTTTCATGACAACAAATGAAAATCATCCTAAGTTGATCGTCTTTTATTTTTGGTGTTGTGAACTCTTGTTCAATAGTAAACGCCAGCGTCCATTCACTGTCTAAGTATTGAGTTAAGTCTTGCGAGAATTTTACTTTAGTTTTATTCGCTCTTATTTTATCAAGTGCTTGGTTCTTAGCTGTTGTCATCAACCATGCGGCAGGGTTTTCAGGAACTTGACGTTGTTGCCAATCAATCATGGCTTTACTAAAAGCGTCTTGCAGCACATCTTCCGCTAAATCAAAGTTATGTACGCCAAAAATACGAGTCAATACCGCGAGTAACTTTGCAGATTCTGTTTTATAAAGTTGCTCAATAAGGGCGCCAACATCTGTCATCAATGCATACTTCTATTCGTATAAAGCTACAAAAAAGATAACATTACCGCCCTTTCTCATCAACATACATTAGCGCTAACAACTCATCAGCGCCTGAAAGTTGCAAACTTAAACCGTTAAGGTAATTTTACCCAAAGCTTTACCTGATGAAAGTAAGTCATGCGCTTTAGCCACTTCCCATATTGAGAAATTATTTCCATCAATAATCGGCGTGATTTTACCAGCATCAACAAGCTCTGCAATTTCAGTTAAAATACGGCCGTGTGATGAATGGTTAATACCGTGACACAATGGAATAAGCATTAACACGCTGTGAAAAGATAAGCTTTTAAGTGCCACTTGCAGTGGATCCGCAATTGGCAATGTTGTTGCTACATGACCATTGAACTTCGCCGCTTCAAATGATTTTTGTATGTTATCACCAGCAACGGGATCAAAAACTTTGTCAAAGCCAACGCCGTTAGTATAATTTTTTACGTAGTCTGAAACAGCCTCTGTAGTGTAATCCACTAAATTATCCGCTCCAACGGTTTTAGCTAGTGCTTCATTAACTGGTGAGTAAGTTGATGTGACATTTGCCCCCAACACTTTTGCTAGCTGCACCGCGATATGACCAACGCCGCCAGTAGCACCATGAATAAGTACATTATCACCCGCTTGAACATGCATTTTTTCGACAAGTGCTTCATACGAAGTAATGGCGACTAACGGTAGTGCTGCCGCTTGTTTCATGGTTAATGTTTTCGGTTTTTTCGCCATTAATCGTGCGTCAACCAACATATACTCAGCCAAAGCACCATCAACACCGTTAATTCCACCCGCCATACCGTAAACTTCATCGCCGATATTAAAATCAGTTACACCTTCACCTACCTCACTAACAATACCGGCAACATCACCGTGTAGTACCTCAGGTAGATTATTTGACCAAGGCAACTCAACTGAGCGCAGCATAGTATCAATTGGGTTAACACTGGTTGCCTTTACTTCAACTACCATATGGCCAGATTTGGCAACTGGCATTGCTTTTTCTACCAGTTGGAATACGTCAGTGCTGCCAATTTCTTTAATGATCATTGCTTTCATCATATTTACTCTTTATTTGTCAGTTAATTTAATAGTTTGTTTCAGTGGGGCTATTTTAATCTATGCCAATAAAGCAACCAATAACCTAACAAACAAATCACCTTTGTCTTTTTGACAAGGCAAGTTAGACTACTACAAGTATAAGTTTGGAAAACAACAAGGCTAAATAGGAATAATAATGAGCTCATTGAATCGATTACTGTACTTTAACTGCGTGGTAGAAACGGGCAGTATTTCTGAAGCTAGTAGAATATTTGATGTCCAGCCCTCTTCTATTTCTCGGCAGTTAGCCGTTCTTGAACAAGAGCTTGGTGTTCGCCTGTTAAATAAAACCACGAGGAACACAGGGTTAACGGAAGCAGGATATAAATACTATGACTTTTCTCAGCGCATTGTTTCTGAGTTTGATGAAGCCAAAAGAGTTGTTAATGATTTACAGGAAAAGCCACGTGGTAAGCTTAAAATAAGCATGACCGTAGGATTTGGCGAAAGCGTTGTGCTGCCGCTTGTCGCTAAGTTTATGTCGCAATATCCTGATATTGATATAAAACTTGAGTTAACCGAGCGCGTGGTTGATCTTGTTGAAGAAAATATTGATGTCGCTATTCGTAGCGGCCGATTACCTGATTCAACCATGATTGCGAGACGATTAGCTTTTAATAACTTTTTATTGTGCGCTAGCCCAAACTACCTAGCAAGCAAAGGTACGCCTAATAGCCCTACTGAATTAGTTGATCATCAATGTATTCGATATGGATATTCACGCTGGAAAGATTGGTATTTAATGGCTGATGAGAGAACAAAACTCACCATTAACAAAGCGATCTCGGTTAACTCAGTAAATGGTCAAAAGCAGCTAGTATTAAATGATACTGGGCTAGCCTTAATGCCCTATTGGGCAATTAAAAACGAATTAGCCAAAGGTTCAATAATCCAAGTTATGCCTGAGCATACTTTCAGCCCTTATGAAGAGCTCAGTGCCACCTACGCCATTTATTTAAAGCGAGATTTAGTTTCACCAAAAACTCGCGTTTTCTTAGACTTTTTAGCTGAACATATTGTTGGGCTTGATATGTAGTACTGCGCATATATGAACAAAAGCCACTATTTATCAGGGACAGGTTGTTAATTAAAGTTTTTAATATTTATAATTTTATTATCAGTTTCAGCTTTGCGCTTACTTAATAAATGAGTGATTTCTTCTGCCGATAGCGGCTTACTATACAAATAGCCTTGAGCTAATGTACAACCTAAACTAGCCAATTTACTGGCTTGTTCAATTGTTTCTACACCTTCAACAATGGTTAATTTATTTAACTTTTGACATAGCACTAGCAAGCTTGAAATCACAGCTTCATCTCTGCTGTCTGTCACAACATCAATAGTGAATGATCGATCAATCTTAATATAATCCACGTCTAAATGTTTAATATAAGCTAACGAACTCATACCGGTTCCAAAATCATCAATTGACAATTTCACACCCAATTTATTTAGTTGTGAAAAAACCTCACGTGTTTTATCAATGTTTACCATGCTGGCATTTTCGGTAAGTTCAATTTCAATAAGTTCTGCTGGAACTTGGTAGTGTTTTAATAAATCGGATAGGTAGCTGACGAGTTCTGGATCCATTAAGTTGTAAGGTGAAATATTTACCGCTATTGATAATTCTATGCCGTTGTCTAACCATTCACGACATTGCATGATAGCTTGCAACAATACGTACCGTGTAAACTCATGCACAAACATGCTTTGTTCAACAATATCTATAAACATATTGGGCATTAACATGCCCTCTTTAGGATGTAACCAGCGCACAAGTGCCTCTACACCAACAATATTATTCTCTGGCAGTTGCACTTTAGGTTGATAATGTAAAACGAATTGACGCTTTTCAAGAGCAGCATTAAGCTGCCCGCGTAGGCTTATTCTGAATTCAGAACGAGTAAACAATTCTTGTTGAAATACTTGATAACCAAGTCGATGTTTTTTTGCTTGGTACATGGCAATATCTGCATTTTTCAGAAGTTCATCAAGCTGTTGACCACTTGCCGGATAATAGGCAACACCTACACTAACGCTAGTTTCAAAAACGTAATTACTCACTTTAATGGGCTGGCGGCATAATAAAACAATATCTTCAGCTAATGAAATAGCGTCGCTTTCATTTAAATCATCACACCAGACAACAAACTCATCACCGCCATAACGCATGACTTGTGAATTTTTTTCCTTCAAGTTTCGTAAACGTCTTGATATCGCTTTTAAAAGTTCGTCTCCCACCAAGTGACCCATAGTGTCATTGATGTCCTTAAATTTATCTAGGTCAATAATATAAATGGCAAACAAGGTATCTAAATCTTGATGTTTTTTTACGTTTTCAGGAGTGAAGTATGACAGTGCATAATCATATAAGTAGGTCCGATTAGGCAAGCCCGTTAGCATATCGTGACTGGCCAGATATTTAAGCCGATCATTACTTTGCTCGAATCGTTTACTGATCAACGCTGAAATAAATAGTGCGACCCAAACAGTTAGCCAAAATGTTAAAAAAGCAGTAATGAAAAGCCTATTGGAGACGTAACTTATTGCTTTATCTAATGCATGCGTTTTAGTTACCATTAATATTGATAGGTCATCAAGAGGTGAGTTTTCATAAACCCAAATTAACATCTCGGCTTCATTTTCGATGAAATCATAGCTAGATTGCTTAGTGTTGATTGCAGTCGCAATACCCTCATTTTGAGCGTAAAAAGAGGAGTTTCTTAATTTAAAATGTTTATTGTTAACCCATATTTCAAACCCGATCACATCTTTATCTAGAAGTGCTATTAGCTCGGTTTTTACACTTTCATTCAACGACAATTCATTAATATCTGCAGTAGAAACAATTGCCTTAATACTTTTAGTCAGTTGTAAAAGCATTTTATTACTATGCTCAAGCTCTAAAGATTGCCCAAGGTCACGTGACAAGTTGAATGCAACACTAATGAAAATAGCGGATACAACAATAGCTAATCCGATTGAACTATAAAGTACACGTTTTCTTAAAGCTAAAGACAAATCAGTATTAGTCATATACTTTAATATTTAACCTTTTTTGCAAGTGTTTATATTCGCAATATTGTATACAGGGCACCATCCTAAGACGAAGGAGATCAAATTCATTAAGGCAAAAATTAAAATAGAAATTTGTAATAACATGTCGCCAATTTGATCAAAAAACACGACAACATAAACAATTAAGGCAACGGCAATTATCCCTCTTATTATTCTATCTATAGCACACAGGTTATGTTTAATATTTAGCATAAATCCTCTTATAGTGATTAATATTTCATATATACAATAAAGTATAGGATAGAATTCAGTTGTTTAAAGCGATTTATTAACAGGTGTTTCTGACATAAGAAGCATTTATGAATAAAATGCCAATAGCAACAATGAACTTGAGGTGTCATGTCATATTTAACAAGTCTCGAAAACTTATAATAGATAACATTTGCCTAAGCTAAAAAACGAGAGTAAAAAATAACAGCCATGTTAATAACTAATTAGTTTAGCCGTTAAATTGCTCAAACTTTAAAGATAACCCTGCGGCCAGTTTATCTTGCCCTTTAAGCTTTAATACTTCGATTATACATTCGATGGTGCACAACCCGCCTTTAGGTTGATTGGCTCTTAGTTTGTATGAAGAACTATTTGTCACATTCAAAGTAAATTGTGGCGCAGCTTTTAAATAAGTGCTTTGGTTGAATATTTTTTGTGCTTCCTGCCAAGTGCTATCAATAATGATTATATTTTCATATTCTTCAATTTTTACCTTTGCAATAACCTTCGAAGCAACCTTTGATACTGTTGGTGATAACTCAGTTGATTCAGCATACTTCTCAGCTATTGGTTCTGACGCTGACAACTCTCTTTTCGAATATAATAATGCTGCTTCATTATTTTCAATCAATTGGGTAAGTTGTTTATTAGGGTTTACTCTATTCCATATAATACGTTTAACAATATTATGAGCATTTTCTATCGCAATAGCACCGGTGTTGGTTGCTCTGCGCATTTCACGCTCATGGGTAAGCAAAAAAATTTTCATTTTTATTAATTGTTTCGCGTTGGGTTGTTGCTGTAAGACAACGGTTCAGAAAGTCAGAGATTAGCTAGCTCAACACTTAGCATCATAAGGTGGTTACTAACACCTTGAGGCATATATAAACTATGCCTCAAGGTAAAAGCTCAAAGGGCTATTTCAGTTTGCAAACTTACTGCAAACAACACTTCTTATATTTTTTACCACTACCACATGAACAAGGATCATTGCGGCCAACAGTTGGCAATGAACTTACCGGCACACTGTTCTCTAGAATAGTTTTTTCATCGTACAAAATATTAGACAATAAACCGCCCTCGCCCATTAACGAATCAAAAACATCACCTTCACCAGGCATGTTATCGAAACTTTCATCTGCAGCTTCATCATCAGCCCAAGACTTTAAAATAGCAATTAGATTAAATTCAGTATGAATAGTACCCAATTCAATCAACTTAACTGTATTAGCACTATCCCACGATTTTACTTCATCTTGCTTAAAGCGTTCTTCATCCAATAAACCTTTATCGCATAAACCAACGAATTGAGCTTTAAAATCATCAAGTTGATAAGCAATGCAAGAATCAGCCAATGCACTAAGTAAAAAACTATTAATTGAACTCGGCAATGCTAAAAATGCTGCTAACCAGCGTGTTACATGTGCAAGTAACTCGGCTTTATCAATAACACTCACTTCGTATTGGGCAAATACCGCTTCAATAGCAGACGCTTTGCAATACATTGCTTGATGACCATCAACAATATAGTCAGACAATGCTTGTGTATTGCCATCTGCAACATTATAAAACAAGCTAGGTGTTAACTCAGTCAGAGCGTCGCCAAATACACCTTCAATAGGTGTTAAATATGTATCTGTACGCGAAAACAGCTGTAAACATTTTGATAATGCTGGCGTATATTTTAATTCCGCTAACAATAAGGTACCAAAAAATAAAATGGCATTTTGCTCATCGGTAAGCGAGCTATCATCCGCGATAAACTGATCGGTAATCCGTTCTAATTCAGGATAAAATTCCGACCAATTCGTTTTAAGCTCTTCAATCGCTGCAATAGGTAGTTCATTGCCATGTGCATTACCTATTTCCAATAAAGCTTGTTCTAAATTCATGTGTGTTCCGCGTTAAATTATCAATGATGAGTGACAAGGGCCATATAGTAAACTCTTCCTATTGGCGTTACCAATTAAAGCACTAGATACAGCCGAAAATTCATTTGATTCAAACCACTATATTACTAGTTATAGAGTGTTTGAATACGAGGCTAACTATATTACACCACCAACTTTCAATATTATGGCAGTTAGGCTTAGTAACCCCGCACCGGAGTAAACCATTTTCCCCGAATATGACGCTACACCCCAATGTTTTGCACAGTAAAGCAATGAAATAGGTAAAAATAGAATAATAGACCAACCAAATAAATGCTGCTTATTACCTAAAGCCACAACAGCACTAAAAATTGAACCTATAACAAATAGCATTAACCCAATAGAGCCAGTTAATAGTGTCGCTATTACAACGTATTGAATCATGTAAAATTACACACCTTTGTTTACGAGAATAAATGAAAATAGAGGCTTAGTTAAAAGGCGATAAATTGTTGATTAGAAGGCTGAAGAACGAAAACAATAAAGCTTCACTCTTGAACGCCCCATTATATGCTTATTGTACTTTTTTGTAGTTCTTTTTTTAAAAACAACTCAACAGGTATAAAAGCAAAAGGAATAAAGGCAGCGATGAATACAAATAGCCAAACAACTACCGACCAACCTTGTTTATGTGAAGCCAGAAAAGAAAGTAAAAAGTACATGATAAATAAAATACCGTGTCCCATACCAAGTACGTATACAAACTCTCGACTAATAATATTGAATGAGACAGATAGTATGAGAAGAAAAGACAACCCTTCCACTAAACTCGCAATTCTAAAAAAATTTAACATCAATCACCAATTAAAATTTCATGCGTGAACAAAAGCCTCGTTAAGAGGCAAAAATTGGTGGCTAAAATAAGCGAAGTGGGAGTAAATAGTCAACTGTATTTTTGTCTGAAGTAAATTCTTTGTTCGGCATTTACTTATTGACGACATGAGCAACGCTAATAACCTTGTAACAACTCACGTATCATTTCAATTTTCCCAAACAAATATGAACTCTGAACTAACGTTACACCGATTAGTTTTTATCACAAAATTGATGGCTACCTTGTGTAATTGCCCCAAAATCGTTAATAGGACGAATCTTAAAAGGGTCAACTATTAACTCTCGTCGTAGATTACCGCAAACAGTACCGCGAATAGAGCCACGCGAATAGAATCAATTACTGCTTTTCGGTTCCAAGTTGCTCCATCTTGATCATGATAAAATTCAAGGTTTGGATCATAGAAAGACTCATGCTTCTTTAATTCTTTCTCGCTTTTTCATTTATTAAACGAATCAAATAGCCCAGTATCAAGTTTTAACATTGTTTGCTCAAGTAACTATTCACAATGCGCCAAAGAAATCACAAAGATTAACAATATTGAAATAAATATTTTCATCAAAACGCTAAAGTGGGTAACGGCCTGGTAATAGGTTAAAATTAGTAACGAAGGAGTAAAGGACAACTGTTATTTCTCCCACTTGGACAGTCAGTTATACGCTTATGGTTACCTATTTTTTTTAAACTGTCTTTCACATGGAATCCCATCGTTATCACCATCCATTTTAGTGTTAGGACAATGATTAATGAAATACTTAGCCTCAGCATAAGATTTCATTTGAGAGCAATGCTGCCTGCCATCGCAGTTAAACTTAGCTTTTTTCTGACTTGTAGTGGTAGTTTTTTTATTAGAAGCCTTAGCCTGCTGATTAGCTATACTTATTGGTGTAAAAGCTAAAAGGCTGCATAGACTAATTAAAATAATTGGCTGTGAAATTTTCAATGTACACGATCCTTGTAAAATTTATAATATCGCAATAAGCGGAAAATTACAGTTGGCTAAAATGCTAGCGAAACCGAGCTAACCAACTGTTATTTGTCCTTATTTATTTTCTTATTATTTTCTTATTATTTTTCGGTAAACTCCATATGAATTAATGGAAAAGGGTTACCTTGCCCATCTAACTGCGAACGACCTACAACGTTAAAACCTAAATATTTATAAAAACCAATGGCCTCTGGGTTCTGTTCATTTACATCTACTTTATTGGCCGATTGATTTTCTATCGCGTTTTTAAGTAAAAGTGAACCAATCCCTTTATTTCGGTTGTCTGGCGAAATAAATAACATTTCTACGTTACAGTCTGCAACCCCAATAAAGCCAGTAATTTCATTATTTTTATTCTTAGCCACTCGCAAATCTACAGCATCAAAATAATGTTCAAGTATAAGCGGCTTTAACGATGAAATATTTTCATCACTTAAAAAGTCATGAGTGGCACGAACAGATGACTCCCAGATTTCAATTAACATTGAATATTCGGATTTATTAGTTGTATCGATTTGCATACTGAACCTTTGAGAAACATAACGCCAATTTAAGGAGCTGATTTATAGTTTGCTATAATGTGAAGCGGAGCGAAACTGAGCCAAGCTTTATCAGTCCCACTTGATTGCCTTGTTAGGTTAGCCGAATTCATATACTAAGTGCGACACCCAATTTAATAAAAACGATGAACTGCTA
>OJDH01000208.1_pt1 | contig 41010 bp, 31 predicted proteins | sample 1592761 | NCBI WGS metagenome assembly OJDH01 (sample SAMN05416855, study PRJEB24817) | seawater metagenome | isolation source: Sea water | place: Canada:Atlantic | collected 2013-11
ATTATGCCGAAGAGACTGGGCAATTATGACTAAGTGTTAAGATGGACCGGTATTATTGCTTCTCATCACTAAGCGGGTGAAGTAACTTTTAATGGCATAGTATGTCTCTAAATCGATTGCTGGTTTTTATAGGGTTCGTGCCTACGTGACAGTATGATAGCTGCCATGTCCTCAGAACTGGTTATAGGGCGCTTGGGATAGCGTTTTGTCGGGGAGAACTATAATGGGTATCTTGAGTATGGGAGTTGGTTATTTCTGGAGTTTCGTTAATACCATTTATTTGTATGAGGGGGGATAATTGGGTTTTTCCTAGCTGCAATTTAGCTGGTTTACTATACTAAGTGTGGAAATGTTAAACTTCTTGGGTGAAAAGTGCTCGGTCGAACGTTATTATTCGAAATAGTACTTTACCTTTTAATGGAGTTTACGCATAATGCGTCTCGTCAACAGGGGTGTAGCTCCAATTGGTAGAGCGGCGGTCTCCAAAACCGCATGTTGTGAGTTCGAGTCTCCCCACCCCTGCCAAATATAGAAAAAGCCGAGCAATAGCTCGGCTTTTTTGCATCTGAAATTCAATCAATTGATCAATGCGAGCCTGTTTATATTGATTGGTATAACAGTGTTGTTGATTGAGTATACTTCTCTAAAGGTGTCCCCACACTCACATCATTCTCTCCATTTAATCGATGCCAGACTTCCATTTTGCGACTATTACAAAATAACGAATGCAATGGTAGGTTGAGTACATCGTGCAGCCCGAATAACGATGAACTGATCATCGAGTTTAGTGGTATCGGTATAAGGATATGGCAGTAATAAGCTGGTATCCTAGTGAGTATGAATCTTTACATTTAAGTGATCGAATCGTGGAAAAATCGGCATATCTGGACGCAATGGGAATTACAAGGTGGAGCCAGGAAAAGGAGGCGAAGCAGAGTTATATTATTTTGGTTGATCAGGTCACGTCTGAATTAGAAAGTCATCCCATTATAACGACGGTATTGTCCTTAGTAGACTGTCCTTTTACTCATTGCACATTTACAAGTTCATTTGTTAAAGGCGCGGATGTTATTTGGGATATGCGCAGAATGAAACTGCCGAAGTCGAATGCTGTTTTAACCTCAGCTCCTTTGAATGAATTGGAGAAAACCGTTGAAAGTAAACGGGAGCTCTGGAACCAAATAGTTGTTAAGCAAGAGGCTAACTGATGTCAGGTGTTGGGAAAAACATTGAAGTATCTCTTATTAGTGCTGATATGAGCACTCAAATGGCTGCTATTGCCACTAAAGCACATTCCCACCCTATGAGCCTTGCTACAATAGAAAGTTGTTTTGGCCCCTTATACAGCTCTTTTGGCGTATATATAGAAGGCAAGCTTCAAGGCTTTGCAATTTCACATCAAATTTTTGAAGATGCTACGCTAATGGATATCTGTATTGCACCAGATTATCAAGGGCTAGGGCTTGGGCGCTCGTTATTAGACTGTGTGATCAAATCTGCTAGTGAGAAAGGGGCTGAGACACTTTTTCTTGAAGTTAGGGAGTCTGGCACCGCGGCAAGAGCGTTATACATCAAAGATGGATTTAGTGAGACCGGACGCCGTAAAGGTTACTATAGAACTGGCGACGGCAGTGAAGATGCGATCTTAATGGAACTAAGCTTAATTAGATAAAAAAATAGCGTCAATCAGGAGGCCTGTGACGCTATTTTCGAATAGAAAATGATATATGAATTACTTCACTTCTTTTCCTTGAGCTTGAAGGTCTGCATGGTAACTTGAGCGAACCATTGGTCCACAAGCAGCATGAGTAAATCCAATACTGTCAGCAAAAACTTTTAGTTCATCAAACTCAGCAGGCGGCACGTAACGTTCAACTGGAAGGTGGAACTTTGAAGGTTGCAGGTATTGACCTAGTGTCAGCATTTCAACATTGTGAGATCGAAGATCTCTCAATACTTGCGCTATCTCTTCGTTAGTTTCACCTAAGCCCATCATCAAACCAGACTTAGTCGGTACGTTTGGATGACGCTCTTTAAACTTTTTAAGTAGATCTAATGACCACTGGTAATTCGCACCTGGACGCGCTTTACGGTAGTGCATTGGTGCAGTTTCTAAGTTGTGATTGAAAACATCAGGTGGCTCAGTAGACAAAATATCCAATGCAGCGTCGATACGCCCACGGAAATCAGGTACTAAGGTTTCAATCTTGATCTCAGGGTTGAGTAGACGGATCTCGCGAATACAATCAGCAAAGTGCTGCGCACCACCATCACGAAGATCATCACGATCGACAGAAGTGATAACCACATACTTGAGCTTCATATCTCTGATGGTTTGAGCTAGCTTTTTAGGCTCCTCAGCATCAGGTTTAAGTGGTCTACCATGGGCAACGTCACAAAATGGGCAACGACGGGTACAAATAGCACCTAAGATCATAAACGTTGCTGTGCCATGGTTAAAACATTCTGCAAGGTTAGGGCAAGACGCCTCTTCACAAACTGAATGTAAGCCATTGTCACGCAAAGCTTGTTTGATTTCGACAATTCGTTGGCTTGATGCGGGAAGCTTTACTCTTAACCAGTCAGGCTTACGCAGCATCGTTTCGCGCTCAGAAGGAACGACTTTTATAGGGATGCGTGAGACTTTATCGGCATCTCTGAGTTTTACACCTGGTTGTAATCTTTCTGGCCTACTCATATGATTGTGACAATCCTTGATGGTGAACTAGATTCTGATAGCCTAAGTTTTGGCTAAATGTTTTCACGAGTTGCTCGCCTGCCTCTGCGACAGTTTGAGGTCCGCCTAATTGCTTGCATTGCACCATTTCCAAGCCGGCATAACCACAAGGGTTAATTCGCTGAAATGGGCTCATATCCATATCGACATTAAGCGCTAATCCATGAAAGGAACAGCCCTTACGGATCCTAAGTCCTAGTGATGCAACTTTGCGTTCATCAACATAAACGCCAGGTGCATCAGCTTTGGCATAAGCTTTAACTTCATAGCTTTCAAGCATCTGAACTATGCTATTCTCGATATCGGTGACCAGTTGACGTACACCAATCTTAAGTCGTTTGATATTGATAAGAGGATAAGCAACAAGTTGACCTGGTCCGTGATAGGTCACTTGACCGCCGCGATCGACCTGTATAACAGGAATATCACCAGGATTCAAAATGTGTTCACTCTTGCCAGCTTGACCTTGGGTAAAGACTGGAGGGTGCTCAACTATCCACAATTGGTCCGGGCTGGAACTATCTCGGTTATCCGTGTAGTCCTGCATCGCGTGCCATACTGATTCGTAATCTTGTTCACCAAGATACCTTACGTGCAACGTGCTCTGAGACAAGGGCAACCTCTCGCCTTAAACAATAATGGCGGTATTATACGCCTCTAACTGATAATTGTAAGCTAGATCACACTTACAAAGCAGCCTGATAATAGATCCGCGCTGTTGAAGCTTCAAACAATATCAAAACAAGTTATCAGCAAGGACTTAAATTATAGGACGCGTTTGACGCCTTCGATAGCTGCAAGCTCAATATAGAGGGATTCGATCTGCTCTTTGCTTTGAACTGTCACTCTGATTGTGATTGAGCTATAGGTGCCTTTGCTTGAAATTTTAGTACTTGGAGCATAGTCGCCAGGAACATGCTTTTGCACTACTGCGACGACTCTATCAGCCAGAGTATCACTTGCATCGCCAACTATCTTAAATGGAAAAGAGCATGGGAGTTCCATTAGTTCGTGAAATTTTGTGTTTAAGTCAGTGTCAGTCATAACGGGATTTTCCTAAGGAAGCCAAATACGAGTGGTTGGATCTATATGGTGCTAATTATACCAAATTCAAGTGGGCGTAGAAATAAGAAAGCCACCGAAAGGTGGCTTCAATTAACACTTATTAATGGAGGGTAATACCAATCAATATAAGAAAGTGATCTACTCAGAGTGTTTTTTGGCAAACTAGTTTAAGGCGAATGAATGAGGGAATGGTGCTCCCTTGTGAAGTTATTCAACGCAGAAGTGGGCAGCCAAAAGCACTCCTTAAAGGCGATTTTTAGCGTTCCAGATACTGTGTCAACGAGCTTAAACGTAGAACAACTATGTTCTTCACTCGTTGCAAAGAACATGGATGTTCTGAATGTCGTTAATGCAGGAGCAATTAATGACCTTGCCTCAGGACCGCTAAATTCTCGCTGAGCGATCAAATCTTTATACTGATTGGTATAAAGCCGATACGAGAACATTTTCGTCAATAAAATACCGTGCTATAAATAGATAAACCGCAACGAATTAGGCTCTTCATGAAATTGATGTCAGTGGATAAAATCTGGGACTTAGCTGATCACAATGCATTCACTGATATGGTGCGCTTTAGTGATCAACTCTATTGCGTGTTTAGAGAGGGAAGTGCTCCTGTATCCGATGACGGCATGTTGAGAGTGATTTGCTCGCCCGATGAAGGAAAGACGTGGGAGTCGGTAGCCCTGATGCAGATGAGTCATGCAGATATGCGTGATGGAAAACTTGTTGTGTATGAGGGAGTGTTATTGCTCTTTGGCGTGGGCAGTTTTATCTCGCGAGTTAAACAAGAGAGGCAATCATATGTTTGGCGAACCACAGATGGAGTATCTTGGTCTGGACCTGATGAGATAGCGAGACCTAATGACTGGCTATGGCGGCTGTGTGTACATAACAACGTGCTGTGGGGGATATCTTATCTGCCTAAGCCAACAGGCTATGCCAGCTTGTATAAGAGCATTGACGGCCAACATTTTACTCGAGTGTTTAAAAACTTGAACAAGCAAGGCTATGTGAATGAATCAGGCCTGTTTTTTGATGAGCATGATAATGCACATTGCCTGCTTAGACGCGATCCGGTTTGGGGCCCTGAAGAGACCGCTCTTTTAGGGTCGTCTAAGCCTCCCTATCAATATTGGCAGTGGCAAGAATTAGATAAACGGGTTGGCGGACCGGTGAGTTTTTATTATCAAGGCCATCATTATGGTGTTGTGCGTTTGTATGATGATAAAACGCGAACCAGTGTTGTTGAAATAGACGAACAATCTGCGGAGGTCACGGAGCTGTTTAGTCTTCCCTCTGGCGGTGATAACAGTTACGCAGGTGTCGTGCTCGATAAGGGCAGTTTAAAGGTGAGTTATTATTCATCACATGAGGGTAAAGCCGCGATCTACTTTGCTGAGATTGATATTTAATCATGACTATATTAGCCAAAGAAGTGAATATTTCAGAGAGTAAGAAAAGAAGGAGCGTTAAGCTCCTTCTTGAGTCTAAGAGACAAGATTACTGTGCGTTGAGCTGTTGCCCATTAATCTCGACAGAATCATTCCCCATTAGGTAGAGATATGTGGCCATAATCTCTTCAGGGGTTTTAAGCATTTGTTGGTTCTCAGCTGGATAAGCATTGGCACGCATGGCTGTGCGTGTGGCGCCCGGGTTAATGCTGTTTGCACGAAGATTAGAGCCTTCGTATTCATCAGCAATGGCTTGCATCATGCCTTCGGTGGCAAATTTAGACATTGCATACTCACCCCAGAATGCCTTGGCTTTACGGCCAACACTGCTTGATGTGAACACTAATGATGCCTGTGGTGACTTTTTCATTACGGGTAGCAAGGCTTTCGTTAGCATGATTTCAGCAATGACATTCACCTGCATGACTTCTGTTACTGAATCCATTGAAATATGCTTAAATGGGCCTAAAACGCCTAACATGCTCGCGTTATGCAAGAGTCCATCTAAGTGGCCAAACTGCTGTTCTATGGTTTCAGCCATATCGATATAGTTTTGTTCTGTGGCACCTTTAAGATCCAATGGAACAATAGCGGGTTTAGGGCAACCAGCTTGCTCAATCACATCATAGACTGCTTCTAATTTTTTGACCGTCTTCCCGAGTAGAATCACAGTAGCCCCGTGCTTGGCAAAACAGATCGCAGCTGCACGGCCAATGCCGTCTCCAGCGCCTGTGACTAGGATTGTTTTGTTAATAAGTAGATCTTTTGCAGCTTGATATTCCAACATGAGTCAATATTTCCTATCGGCGGAAAAGCCCGCCACCTCTAGAGTCATTGATGTGATAAACAGTAGTTTAAAACAAATGATTAATTATTGTTCGTATATTCAGTGTGCGATTGTGACAAAAATGTAGCTAAGTCAATATATTTGCGTTAACTTGAACTTAGGTAGGGACTTCTAAAAGTCCTATTTGGTCATTCAATTATTGTCTATTGTGACCAAATTTTTTGGGGAAAACAAAAATTATTACAACAAGATTTGGGGAACAAAGATGAAAAGACTCTTTTTGGGTGTTGCGATTGCATCTGCGCTTGGATTAACGGGCTGTGGCGGAGACTCTGTTGATGAATTAAGAGATAAGGCAGAAAATAAAGGAGAAATTCTGATTCCTGAATCTCATATTGCTTTTGATCCCGGTAATGCAGATCCCGCTAAACGAACATTACCAGTGCCGAATGATCTTTTATTTAGTGGTACCAGTGACGGTACAATTAACATGTCTGGCGAAATGGCTGATGGCACAAGTGATTATACTGATCCCTCTATGGCTATTGGTGCACTAGATGGTTGGTCTACCACATCCCCAATCTCAATTACTGTAGAGCTCGCAAGCGATCATGCTGGTAAGGCGCTGACCCTCGATGCAGCTTCTGTTTTTCAAGCCGGTGCGGTAAGAGTGTTTGAAGCGACTGTTGGTGGTCCTCTTTCATCGGATCCAGAGTGCAGTGCAGCACCGTCTGCTTCTGCCTGTAAGGTAGGGGATGAACTGACATTTGGTGTTGATTTTGTCTCTAAAGCTTCAGGCAGCACGATTGCAATTGTGCCGCTAAAGCCGTTAAAAGCTAATCAGTCTTATATTTACGTCACTACAGACCTTATTCAAGATAGCGCGAGTCAATCGATTGCAGCTTCAGCAACCTATACCAGCGTTAGATTAGATATTGAGACTCATCCGCTTGAAACTGCATCTCAGTTAAGTCTACAGACATTGGTCAACAGTTATGAAAAAGGCCTAGCTTCAGCCCATGGTGTTGATCCTGAAACCATCAGTTTTTCAGGTTTGTTCACTACTCAATCGGTTGCAGATGTCTATGAGACATCTAAATTACTGATTGCTGGACAGCCTGGTTATATGCCTGAATTTGTCGAACCACCTCATTTCTTAGGTTACAACTTAGCCCAAGCACTACAACTGCCAGAAGCGCATCCTGCATATGCAGGCGCCAGTAAAGCTGATGTGTGGCAAGCAAAAATTAAAGTCCCAGTTTTTGGTGAGTGTTCATCTGTATCATGTTTAGATGAAAAGAATCAGCCTTTGATTAACAGTTATTGGAGTGCGATGGGTGATAGCCCTGTATCGGTTTTACTTGCATTACAAGCTGGTACCTTGAGTCAAACAAATTTTGGTGCTCAGGCCGTTGCTAATGGTGTCGATCCTAGTGCAGCGCTTGCTAATCCAGCGCTTCTAGCTGGTAAAACTTGGTTATTAGACGATGGTACTGCTGCTGATAAGACAAAGCATCTAACGAAGTTTAATCCTATTCCTCAAATTAAGAATTATGAGGTGCTTACGGTCCAAATTACCGTTCCAAACTTTGCACCTGCGCCAGCTGCTGGTTGGCCTACAACCATCGCAATGCATGGTTTAGGTGGTGGTAAAGAGATGGCTTATTCCTATGCAGGAACCTATGCCGGGTTTGGTGTCGCCACTATGGCCATCGATATGCCATTGCACGGTTCCCGTTCTTATGATGCTAATAAAGATGGTATTTATGAGGTATCTGCAACGGATCCTAGCTTTGGTACCGTGGTAGGGACACCGGATGCTTTTACAAATGGTAATCCTTTAGTCTTTATTAATATTGCTAGTACGTTAACTGTGCGTGATAACTTCCGCCAGGCAACGTTAGATCATCTTGGACTGAGAGCGTCACTAACAGGTTATGCGGGCGCTTTGGCCAAAGCGGGTGCGCCTCAGTTATTTGATATTAATAATATCAGTGCACAAGGATTAAGTTTAGGCGCTATTGTTGGGACTAACTTTTCGACTTACGCTAGCACTGGCTTGACTGACCCAACCTCTGGGGCGGATTTGAGTTATGTTTACAAACTTAATGCAGCTTCTTTAGTGGCACCAAGTGGTGGATTTGCGGGAAGCTTTATAGGCTCGCCAACGTTCGAACCTCAGTTGTTTGCAAATATCATTGCTAGCGATAGTTTTAAAGCGCTATTTGATGCGGCCAACACAGCGGGTTATGAACCAGGAACTGAAGAATATAAAACGCTTCAGATGGCGGTTTACCAAGGGTTCCTGCCTTCGTTCGCTTTTGCTGTACAAACAGTGGTGGACAGTGCAGATCCAATCAATCATGCCGCTATGCTTAAGGGAACTGAGTTACCTCTTCACTTAATTGAAGTGGTTGGAGATGGTGCTAAAAGCCTGCCAGATCAAGTGTTGCCAAACACCGTTGAAAACTTCCCTATATCGGGTACTGAGCCACTGATTGCCAACTTAGGGCTTGAATGTGTTGATAGCACCACCCAAGGTTCTGGTGCTGTGCGATTTACCAAGGGACATCATAGTTCAATTATTAGCCCCTCTGCGATACCAAATGTGACAGATGGCTATGAAGCTGCTGCTACCGTTGAGATGCAAACACAGGTGGCCTTCTTTGCTCATAGTGCAAGATTACCTGATGCAACAAGTCCAACTATTGCGGTTGGCCTGTCTGAAGGGTCTCCTGTAGGGGAGATAATAGCTCCTTGTAATTAATTTCTTCTATCCCTAGAAATTTGCTTAAAAACCCAGCCTTTGCTGGGTTTTTTTATGCTTTACTCATTTATTGTTACTTTTGTTATTAGGCTAATGACTGTTAGAATAACCTTCATTTTTTAGATTGAAATTAATACCGTTTGGTATCAGATCGATTTGCTGGAGCATATTTTGGAATTTTTGTACGAGTATGGATTATTTTTCGCTAAAGCGATCACCGTGGTGTTATCAATTATTGCGGTTGTGATTGTTGTTTTAGCTTCTGCTATTAAGCAAAAAGGGGGCAAAGGTGAGCTAAGACTGACCAATATCTCTGAAGAACTCGAAGAGTTGCAACACGATCTTAAAGAGGAGCTTTATACTAAGCAGCAATTTAAAGCTTATGAGAAGCAATTAAAGGCTGATGAGAAGGCCAAAGAGAAGGCACTTAAAGAACAAGAAGAATTAGTGATAGAACCGCGTGTTTTCGTGATTGATTTTAAAGGCAGTATCGATGCCAATGAGGTGTCGTCATTACGTGAAGAGATCACTGCGATTATTGCTATTGCTGAGCCGGGTGATGAAGCCATTGTTAATGTCGAAAGTGGCGGCGGTATGGTTCATGCTTATGGATTAGCATCAAGCCAGCTTGATCGTCTACGTCAAGCAAACGTTCATTTGACTATTTGTGTTGATAAAGTGGCTGCCAGTGGCGGTTACATGATGGCGTGTGTGGCCAATAAAGTGTACGCAGCTCCTTTTGCCATTGTTGGCTCTATTGGGGTTGTTGCTCAAGTGCCAAACTTCAATAAGCTGCTTAAAAAGCATGATATTGATTATGAGCAGCACACCGCTGGTGACTTTAAACGTACCTTGACTGTGTTTGGTGAGAATACAGATGAAGGTCGTGAGAAGTTCCAAGAGGAGCTAGAAGAAACTCATGAGTTATTCAAAGGGTTTATCGCCCAATATCGCCCTGATTTAGATTTAGCCAAAGTGGCAACAGGTGAGCATTGGTACGGGCAACAAGCGATTGAGCTTGGCTTAATCGATGCAATCTCTACCAGTGATGATGTCATCATGAACTTGGCAAAAGAGCGTACTGTGATTAAAGTGAGCTATCAGTTAAAGAAGAAATTTGCCGATAAATTAGCTCATGCGGCTTCGTTATCTGTTAATTCAATTTTTAATAAAATGGCTGAGAAAAACCAACCAATGAGTTAACACTCTAGTGTTCATGATTTTGTCACATCATTTAAAGCCTGCATTTTGCAGGCTTTTTTGTTAGTTTATTTACATATTAAAAAAATGTTGTCGCATCCTCCTCAAATAATATACAAAATAGATAAGAATTAACAAGAAGCCCCTTGATGATGAAGTACGTGCAAAGCTACAAGCGGAATATGCTGGTTGGTGATCAATCTTATCCGGCTTACCAACTACGAAATTTACTTAACTATCTTCAACAACATTATGGTGATGAAGTCGTTGAGAGCTTGTGCTCAAAAATCGGAATGGGGATGTCAGAGCTCGAACATTTACAGCTTATTTATGTTTGGCAAGCTGACTTTGCCATGGAGTTTTTACAGCAATATACCCAAGACCCTGAGATTGGTGCCAAAGTAGGAGGTCAATACACAGTCAAGGATTTGGATTTCTTACTTACGTTTTTTAATCAGTGTCAGACGATTGGTGAATGCCTACAATTTGTGCTTTCTCATCCTGAGCGAGTAGGCAGCTTTACCGATACTCTAGTCAGTCATGAAGAGGGGAAGTTGCGAATTCGTTGGCTCAACACGGGTAAAATTGATAAGGAACGCTATTCCTGTCAGTTTCAACACAGTGTTTGCGGCTTAATTAAGATAGGCACAGGTCTCGCTGGACAGCCCATTTTATTCGATAAGATCTGCTTGGCCGAGGCTGACAGGGACACCAGCTTTTTGTCTGCCATGACCGGTGCTGATGTGCAGTTTGGTGCAGAGTTTAATGAATGGTCAATCGATCAACAGTATCTTTCTTTACCTGTGACTTATGATTTTGATAAAAACCGGATCAACACCATCGCTAATCAGCAGCCCTCCTATATTGAAGTCTTGTTAGAACAGTTGCGTCAGTCTTTCCCTGACTGCCCTAATATGGAGCAGATGGCCGTAATGCAGAATATCAGCGCCCGAACGCTTAGGCGTAAGATCTCACAAGCGGGAAGCAGCTATCAAAAGTTGGTGGATCAAGTGCGTTCTCAGGCAGCAATTGGCTTGATTTTGTCAGAAGAGCACAGCGTTGAAGATATTGCAGAGGTGATGGGCTTTGGCGATGTCAGTCATTTCCGCCAAAGCTTCAAGCACTGGCTTGGTAAGCCGCCGGGACACTTCTTACGTCTCAATGAGAAGTCAAATGCTAGTTAACCTGAACTCGGGATGAGTCGTGCCGCCTAATACCGCTATTATTGCCTCTATCTGTGTTGAGCTTTCTAGTAATAGCCAGCTATTACGCACGAAACCTCGTCTTGATATAAACAATAATCTCGGCATCGAGCAAAACTGTTCTTAATATGAAAATTAAGAGAGGGTGATTAAATGCTGATTAAAATTGGTACATGAAGCTGTCCTGACACTCACTATCCCGAGTTCAGGTTAGTTAACCTGAACTCATCGATGAGATCAGATCTTTTCGGTTATCGCACTGTTATCCAGTAACCATACTTCATTTATGAGTTCTCTCTTCGTTAGACAAAAAAAGGCCGGGGTTAACCGGCCTTATTATTGCTATATACCGAATCTTATTCGACGTTTTACTCTGAACAGCTAGCTCGAGGAAGACGCTTAATCCATTCGTTAATAAGCGCGGTACCTTCGCCATGGGTTAAGCTACGCCCGATTTCTGGCATACGGTCGCCAGGGGCATTAGTATCCATTCTAAAGTGCAGAATAGAGAGTCCCGGTGAGCCAGGCACTACATCGTATCCCAATGAACCACCACCATAAGCAACCGGTGACTTACAGGTGCCGTGGGCAAATCCATCACCATATTCACGTCCGTACTCTAGAGAAAGACCTGTATTCGAGGCATTGCCTTCTGGACGGTGACAATGGGCACAGTTCACATCTAGGTAGCCCTTAGCTGTATCCATCAACATCTCATCGGAGAGTGCCGTCACGCTCGATTCATCTCCATCATCGTAACTCGGCACTGTATCGATAGTTGTGACATCTGGTACACCTTGTAGTATTCCCGCTGTCTGCCATTTCATCAGCTGATTCATGGTGCCGTCAGCGTACGCATAATCTTTATTCAGATGACGCGCTTTCGGCCCGATAGGAACAAAGATGGCTGGCGTGTCGGGAGTGGCTTTAAACTGATGACATTGCTTACATTGATTCATGCTTGGAACCACATAATCAAAATCCAAAGTTTCGCCATTATGGATAACTTGCTTGCCTTGAATCGCCCCCGCTTTGGCGATTACCGCATCAGATTTATCAGTATTGTAAATGTAAGGCAGTGCAGACCAACCAGTCGCGCGGCGGATCAATAAGCGAGTCTCAATGATGTCCTCTTTATCAATACCACGGTCATTGGTGTTAGCGGGTAAAGCAAAGGTTTTACTGATCACAGTTCCAACAGGGAAATCCATGCTTTCTTGGGCTGTGTAGTTTGCAGTTTTCCCTTCCGGTACAAAGACAAAACGGTATTTACTGGAGTAATCAGTAAAGAGTTGTGTATTCATGTCATAAGGTAAACCACCTGAATTTGCGCCAGTACTTGGATTTGAGTCGTCAGCAAAAAGGTTGTAGTCAGATAGGTTTGGACAGTTAGCGCCTAAGAGTGCGTCCCAATTGACTTGATCGCCCGTTGTTTCGCACAGGGCTAAATCACCGTCTCCGACGAGTCCGCCTTCTCCTTCACCAATTGAACCACCACCGCCGACTAAATTGCCGCCATCACAGCCTGCAACATCGTCATCGACACCACAACCGAAGGTTTGATCGCCAAACGTGACAGTATGAACAGGTAAGCTGACCTGAGCACACTTCATGATCTTATCTTGAGTTGGTTCATAAAGCACATCAGGAATATTGACATCTGTGTTGTCGTTGGCAAACAGTCGACCAAATGAAACATCACCGTTATTGGTAGAACAGACATTGTCGCTACCATCTTCGGCAAACGGGATCTCTTGCAGACCTAAATACGCGGCGGTGCCGTTATTGGACAACATCTCACCTAAGCCATCATAGAGTACGCCGGGGAATTCGCCGTGGGTGAAGAGGTAGGCTTTGATGATGTCATCGATAAGGTAGCCGTTTGGCTTATTGCCGTAATCGGTGATCACGTTGTCGTGAAGGTAAATATTTCTTGGTGTCGGTCTCCAGCCATCTTCAATGGGTTGGTCAGCTTGGCCATAGTTCGACACAAAGGCATTCATATCGGGCTCTGCGATGAAGAAACTGGTGATTGCAACTCCAGTTGTATCGTGATTGGTGATTTCGTTATCAAAAATCTCAACATCATCGGTCGAGAGGATAATCATACCAGTTCCCGGTGGAACGATATGAACGCCGGCTGGGTTAGCCGATGCATTGGCAAAATTCTTGGTGTTATTTTCATAAACTTTGTTATTGAAAATACGAACGCTAGAGCCATATCGGTGGTTATTAATGGGTAAATCGAAGACTAGAATACCGCCGGTATTCCCCATGACTTCGTTACCATAAACATCGGCATATTTTGAGTTTTCAATTTCGATACCCGCGACGTTTTCTTTGGCAATATTGCGGCGAACCACAATATATTCAGATTGGCCGACATAGATACCGGCATCGGCGCTGCCGCGAACATAGGTGTCTTCAATAAGAATATTTTCACATTCAACTGGGTAGAGGCCATAAGCACCATTGTTCTCATCGAGCTCACCTTCCCAGACTGTCGCTAGGCGTCTGAGAATGATGCCGTTGGTGTTTTTAAGTTTAATCCCGTTATTTTTGGCTTCATTGACGGACATATCTTGAATGATAACGTTAACGGCATTTTGAACGAAGATACCATCACCAGTCAGGGACTCGGAGAAGTCTAAGACAGTTTCATCCATGCCATATCCCATGATGGTGATATTCTTTGCCATGGAGCCATCGCCATCAACATCACCGTCAAAAAGAAGGGTTGATGCTATCTTGAAATTGCCTTTAGGCAGCACGATCACATCGTTACTCTGGGCGTTGATTAAGGCTTCTTGAATGCGGATCGTCAGGTTTTCCCCATCTTCGATCATAATAGCGCCTTCAGGGAAGCTAGGAGTCGGATCTGGAGTGGGGGTCACGACAGGCTCGTCGACGGCTGGGCTGTCATCATCCGATGAACATCCGCTTAAACTGAGTGCGACGGCACTGGCCACGATAGTGGGCAGTAACCATGATGGTTTCTTGTTGAACATAGCGTCTCCTGCTTATTTTTATTATTCCTCTCCTAGATTGCACTGACGTACCATATAAGCAATGTGAGATCCGGCCAACAATTGATTAACAAGTCTTTATCAAGTGTAAGTGGGCAACAAGTAAACGTGGGAGGTTAGTTTTTCCCTTATAAAACAAAGTGAAATGAATTTAATTAAACAGGGTTTGAAAGCCGAGGCAAGCTAGAGGTTTTTTGAAAAAAGAGTAAGATAAAATCAAGAACAAGGTGAAGGAAGGTTGATCGTTGTATTCAGGCCGCAAGGCGGCCTGATATTGTGAGTAGAACCAGCCTGAAATTTAGATGTCGATACCGAAACCTATGATAAATTGATAATCGTTTTGTCTAGGTATGGTGTCATTGGCATCGGGTTGTGGCGTATTGGTGTGATCCCAGACAAATGACAGGTCAAGATCGAACATATCCGTTAACTCAATTGAAAAACCTGCAACAGCATGGTGTGTGTATCCGCCAGAAATTTCGTTACCATACTGAAGTCGATATAACGTATTGAAATCAATGTCACTGGTTATTTCAGTATCAAATACGGTCTCAATGACCATGGCTGCACTGCCTTCACTCTCTTTTTGATCGACGGCGACATTGTCAAACTTATTGTAAGTGTATGCTGGACCGCCACTGATGCTCCACTCTGTTTTAGAGGTATCAATGATGTCGTAACCCACACCTAAACCGAGTGTTGTTTTATATTGGATGTTTTTAATCGGATCCATATAGATTTCGGCAAACACGGGGCGTAAGTAAAAGTGTTTCGATAAATACCAATCAAAGTGAGTGTTGATACGGTGATTATTGATATTGTTTTCGCCTTCAGTCTTAGAGTAGTTCCCTAAATAATCAAGGTTATATCTAGACTCGGTAGTGCGACGTTGAGCATTAGCAATGGCGCTGTAATCGACCTGTGAGGTGTTTCCTGAGCGAAGATTAGCACCTAAAGATATCTTACTGGACCAGTAGTTAGCTTCAGTTTGCTCACCGGCAATGATGGTCATAATTTTAGTGCGATCAAACTCGTCGCCACCAATTAAGGTTTTGCCATCTTTAACCAATAACTTGCCAGTTTTGGTGCTTAGATCTGTAAAACCGACACTGACGACGCCATTACTTTGAAGTACTTTGATATCTTCCCAGTCGATATAAAGGGTATCAAGTTGATCACTTTCAAATTCAAGCTTGTCATCATAAAGGTTCTTTATTTCACCTTTTAACAGTTCAAATGAGGTCAGTTGAATCCAGTCAAATGAGGCATCAGCCGGCGGATAAAGTTGAGCTGGCACTGTCTGCTGGCTCACTGGTTTCATCGGGGTAGTTGCAGATGCCTCAGATGAAAAAAGTAAGGGTGAACAAACGGCTAAAATGCCTGGAATTACGCTGATGTTATTAAATCGACCTTGCAAAAGTCTTCTCCTAAAGTCAAATGACCTATATTTTAAAGGGCGAAGACTCTATATAGATTTGCGTTGTTAAACAAATAAATAGTTAGATTTTTGCACTGTTTTGTGAGCTATAACGTTTTTTCAATCCAAGGTATGACGAATTCTGCAATGTCATTTTGAGCTGATGCATTGGGATGAATACCATCTCTTTGCATATATTCTGGTTTGGTTGCAATCTCCGTCATAAAGAATGGCATCAGGGTAATTTGATGTTCTGTGGCAAGTTCTTGGTAAACCTGATTAAACATTTTTGCATATCGTGGGCCATAATTTGGTGGCACCATGATCTCTGAAAGGAGAATTTGGCTCCCTTGAGACTTCGCTAAGGTAATTATTTTTGTAAGATTTTCTTTCAATTGTGTCGGTGTAAAACCTCTCAATCCATCATTGCCGCCAAGTTCAACTAAGACGAGCTCAGGTTGTACAGACTCAAGCAGGGCGGGGAGTCTACGTAATCCCCCTGCGGTTGTTTCACCACTCACAGAGCCATTCGTAATCTCATGTTGTGGCATTTTTCCCTGCATTAAATGTACCCAACCTTGCTCTTCGTCGACACCATAGCTTGCACTTAGGCTATCACCTAGGATTAATATAGGTGCAGCATTCAGTTGTGAACACGTTAGAATGGCCGCAAAGCCAATTAGGCTAAGCGAACGTTTAAGTATCAGGCGAGAGAAGGGATTTATGTCAGAAATTAGTGCAATCACAGTAAAGGGTCTCATAAAGTCAGTGGCTACCCAAGAGGGAGAGCTTACTATCCTCAACGGCATTAATATGGAAGTCAAGCAGGGAGAGAGTGTTGCTATCTTGGGGCCATCAGGTTCAGGCAAGTCTACGTTACTTGGCTTATTGGCCGCTCTGGACTCGCCAACGTCCGGTGAAATCGTGCTCGACGGTGAAGCACTGCAGCATATGGATGAAGAGGGTAAGGCTGCATTGAGAAAGAGGAAGGTGAGTTTTATTTTCCAGTCATTCATGTTGGTGGACACCTTAAATGCGCTTGAAAACGTTATGTTACCGGCAGAGCTCGCAGGGATCGATAAGGCCAAAGAGAAAGCTGAGGCGATGTTAACCAGAGTGGGATTAAGCCATCGTTTGACTCATTTTCCTAATCAGCTCTCTGGTGGAGAGCAGCAAAGAGTCGCGATTGCTCGCGCGTTTATCTGTGAGCCTAAGGTACTGTTTGCCGATGAACCTACCGGTAATTTAGATGCGGCCAACAGTCAGAAAGTAGCCGATATGTTGTTTGAACTCAATCGAGAGAGTGACACGACCTTAGTCCTCGTGACCCATGATTTAGTGTTAGCTAAACGATGTGAGCGTCAATTACTGATGGACAGTGGCGAGTTGACTGAAAAGAGTGCCACCTCTGCCCAGGATGAAAGCATAGAGAGCCCTGTTGGCCTGCATAGTGTGGAGGTCGGCTAATGGAAGTACAGTTAGCTTGGCGGTTATTTAAGCGAGAGCTTTTACAGGGACAATTATTACTGATTGTGTTGGCGATTACACTGGCGGTGTTATCGGTTACTGGTTTAGCACGTGTGAGTGAGCGTTTACAGATAGCGATTAACGGGCAGGCCTCTAAATTTATTGCCGCCGATAGAATTATTAATTCTCCAGTCAAAATTGATGAGTCAATCTTGGCTAAAGCTTCCGAACTGGGATTAAACCGTGTATCGAGTGTGCAGTTTAACTCCATGGTATTTGCTGATGACAAGTTTCAGCTGGTTACTGTTCGTGCGGTAGAAGATGGCTATCCTCTTAAAGGCAAAATAGAGCTCAATGATAAAGCGGGCGTTGGTTATTCTGCACTGCCAAAAGCTGGCCATTTGTGGTTTGAAACTCGCTTAGGTGGCTTGTTAGCGTATCCCAAGCAACTTGAGCTTGGAAATAAACAGTTTACATTAAGCGCCGAGATCGCCCGTTTACCCGATGCAGGTTTTAATCCCTTTGCATCTTCCCCCGTAGTGTTAATGCGTATGGAGGATGTGGCGAGTACAGGCGTCATTCAGCCAGGTAGCCGTGTGACTTATTTGGCGCAATTTACTGGTGATGAAGCGCAGTTAACGGAATTTGAAACCTATGCAAAGCCACTGCTTAACAGCTCGCAGCGCTGGGTCGATGTGCAGTCTGGTGACTCCCCGATAGCTGATGCGGTTAAGCGTGCGGAGCGATTTTTGTTGTTGGCCAGTCTGCTTGGCATTGCATTAGCCTGCGCAGCGATTGGTATTGCTGCCCAGCGTTATTGCCAGCGTCATTATGACGTAGTGGCGATGTTGAAAACGTTTGGCGCCTCAGCGAAACAGATCCGCACCTTGTTTGGTGTACACCTTTTGCTCGTAACCTTTTTTGGCGTGATATTGGGGTTGATTGGTGGTTTTGCTCTGGACGCGGGCATCACAGCATTTTTACCTGATGAAATAGCAGCTTACTCGCCACCTTTGACTCGCCCCATACTGCTCGGTCTTGCTACGGGTTTTATCAGTGCCTTTATGTTTTCAGCTTATCCGCTGATGAGACTGCTCTCCATTCCTCCTTTGCGAGTGTTACAACGTCAGCTTGAAGGTTTGCAGCTCGGTATGTGGTTGCATCTGTTACTCAGCCTTTCTGCAATGGCGCTTTTAGGGTATCTCTATTCAAAAAGCCTACCGTTAACCTTGACTGTGGTGGCGGGTGTTTTGTTATTGGGTCTGCTGTTAAGTGTACTGGGCTTTTTAATGATCCACGCTGGGCACAGTGTGGGTATGAAAACAACCAATCCATTACAGCTGGCTTTGGCGGGGTTAAGACGACGAGCTAAACAAAATGCGATTCAGTTAGTGGGTTTCAGCAGTGCTTTAGTGCTGTTACTTACCATTCTTGCTTTGCGACAAGATCTACTCAGCGAGTGGCAAAATCAATTACCAGAAAATGCCCCTAACTACTTCTTGGTCAATATTGCGCCGGATGAGTCAGAGCCGTTAGCTGAGTTTCTGTCGAAGAATACCGTTAAAACCACGGATATCTATCCCGTTATTCGAGGGCGTTTAACAGAGATCAATGGTGAAGAGTTGATCTCTGGCGAGCAAGCTGATGAAGGTGTTGAGGGACGACGTGGGATTTCGCGTGAGTTAAACCTGACTTGGCGTGATGCTTTGCCTGAAAACAATGAGTTGATAGAAGGTGAATTTAACGTCAACGATGATGATGTTTCCGTTGAATCGGGTGTTGCCGAACGCTTGGGCATTGAGATCGGGGACTCGCTGACTTATGTCATCGATAACCAAACTCTGAGGGTTAACGTTGGCAGCATAAGAGAAGTCCATTGGGAGACGTTACAGCCTAATTTCTTTATGATTTTCACTAAACATTCGCTCTCATCGTTTGCACATACCTCAATGGCCAGTTTTTATCTGGATGAAGACAAGCCTGAAGTGATTTTGCAAATCATTAAGCAGTTTCCGACAGTATCGATTATCGATGTGGGCAATATGATTAAGCAGCTACGTCAAATCATCGATCAAGTGTCACTGTCGTTGACTTTAGTGCTTGTGCTGGTGGTATTAGCGAGCAGTTTAGTGATGATAGCTCAGACAGAAGCGGGGATGGCGACAAGACAAAGAGAACTGGCGGTACTAAGAACGTTTGGTGCATCTGGTTGGCTACTCAGAATGGCGACAGGTCTTGAGTTTGCCATACTGGGTGCCATTGCAGGGCTTTTAGCCGTGATTGTGGCAGAGTTTACCCTCTACTTGTTAAAAACGCAGGTGTTTGAGCTCAATGTGTATATGCATTGGGAGTGGTGGGGAATCGCACCTGTGTGCGGGGCACTTATTGTCGCGTTGCTAGGCGTGTGGCGTTGCCGACAGTTGTTGAGTAAATCCTGTGGAGAGCTGCTTAAAGCGCCAGTTTAAGAGAAAAAGTTAAGCCCTTTAAGTGAAAGAAAAAGGTAAATATACGAAAGGGCGATATCGCCCTTTTTTGTTAAAGCTTGCTAACGTTCTAGAATGTCAGCAAGCGCATAATTGAGCTGTGGATGTTTAAAGCTAAAGCCAGCATCAAGAAGTCGTGTTGGCATAACATATTGACCTTCGGTCAACAGTTGCGCCATTTCACCTAACAAGGTGTTAAGGATGAATCCCGGCATTGGCAGGATTGCTGGCCTTGATAAAGTCGCGCCCAAGGCTTTGGAGAACTCGAGGTTGCTAACCGGATGAGGCGCTGTCGCATTAAAAATCCCCGAACAGATATCATGGTTGATCAGAAAAGTGATCAAATCGACTAAATCTTGTTGGTGTATCCAGCTCATGCCTTGCTTACCTGAGGCAATAGGACCGCCAAGTCCTAACTTAAATGCTGGTAACATCTTAGGCAATGCGCCACCGGATAAACCCAATACCAGGCCAATACGAATAACGCACACTCTTGTTTGTTCAGAAGAGGCACTGAGTGCGACGTCTTCCCATTTTTGACACACGGTTTGTGGAAATGGCAGGGAATCACTCATCTGCTTTTGTGGTAACGAGAGACTTTCATCGACAGCTTGTTGTGTATCTCCGTAAATACCAATAGCCGATGCGCTAATGAAGACCGAGGGAGGCGTTTGGCTTAGCTGTGTCAGTTCTGACAAACGGGCGGTTAGTTCCCAACGGCTATTGCAGATTCTTTCTTTCTGAACATCACTCCAGCGCTTGTTTGCGATGGGCTCACCAGCCAAATTGACCACAGCATCAAAGTCATCAAGATTGGTCATATCGTCTAAATTTGCTCGGTATTGATGTTGAGTGCCCAGTCTTTCTCTGGTCTTAGCGGGGTGACGTGACAGTATGCAGAGCTCATGATGATTTTCTAAGGCCCTGACAACTTGATGTCCAACAAAACCGCTGGCTCCTGTGATTAATATTTTCATAGCATCTCATCAAGTTAAAGATAGATATACTCTCAGGATAGCAAAAAGGATCACATTGAGCCTAATGGGATTTGTTTTATGTGGGGTTTAGATTATGGCTGTTGATAATTTACAGCAGCCATCTAACTAGAACACTAAATTAGTCGTTGTTTTTATGGTAGCTGAGTTGCATTGAGACAGAGTCTGCAAATCTAAGGGCGTGAGGTTTATCAATTTCGACTTGCGCGAAGTCAACCCAGTCATGTTCGCTGGCGATATCTAATACTTGTCCTGTAAGATGTTCAAGTAAGAAAAATCGATTATGCTCAACTAATGCAATGATTTTATTGGTTCATGGCTGCTGATAATTCACAGCAGCCATTTTTACTATGCAGTGAAGTTAATCGTTATTTTTGTGGTAACTGAGCTGCATTGAGACTGAGTCTGCAAATCTGAGGGCATGAGGTTTATCAATTTCGACTTGCGCGAAGTCAACCCAGTCATGTTCACTGGCGATATCTAACACTTGACCTGTAAGGTGTTCAAGTAAGAAAAATCGATTATGCTCAACTAATGCAATGATTTTTTTGGTTATCGTGCGATAATTCAATGCGTCATCCATATTGTCACTATTGCGTGCTTTCATCGCACAATAATGAATTTCAGCATTGATCAAGACATCTTGTTTGTTTTGAGTTTCGTCATCCTTAATGCCTATGAATGTACGTAGACGTAGATTTTTAATTCGAATTACCGCAATTTCTGGTTTCATAATTATTACTAGCTCTATGTTGAAGTTGCTACTAAGCCTATCAATGTATTAGTTAATCAAGAAGGATTTTTTTAAATGCCTAGAATTGATACTCAATCAGTCGCCTATAAAGGCTTCGCCATTATGGCCTTTATTGTGATTATTTTGGCCGGTATTAAGGCGGCGAGCCCTATCGTGGTTCCTTTCGTATTATCTGCTTTTATTGCTGTGATCTGTAATCCCGTCATTGTTGGACTCACCAAGTTACGGGTTCCAAGGGCGTTAGCCATCCTATTTATGATGGTATTTATCGTGATGATGGGGCTTTGGTTGGCTCAAGTGGTCGGCAGTTCAATCAATGAGTTTTCCAGTCAACTTCCCCTGTACCGTGATCAGCTGGTCGAGCAGTTTGGCTGGATTATCGGTAAATTGCGTACGTTCAATATCATCATTACCAAAGAGCAGATGCTGGCCTATTTTGATCCCGGTGTGGCATTGTCGATGACAACCAATATGTTGTCAGGCGTGGGCAGTGTGATGGCTAACCTATTTCTGATCATTTTGACCGTTGTCTTCATGTTATTTGAGTCTCAAACCATGCCGAAGAAATTGCATTTTGCTCTGGATGATCCAGACATGAGAATGCAGCAGATTGATAAGTTTTTACAGTCAGTTAATCAGTATATGGTGATTAAGACCTTAGTTAGCTTAGCGACGGGTGTGATTGTAGGAATAGGACTTGCGATAATAGGCGTCGATTATGCGCTGTTATGGGGCGTGGTGGCATTCCTGTTCAACTACATTCCTAATATCGGGTCGATCATTGCGGCTATTCCTTCTGTGTTACTGGCGCTTATTCAACTCGGCCCTGCAGCAGCAGGTGCCACCGGTTTACTGTATTTAGGCACCAATATGGTGATGGGTAATGTGATTGAACCTAGGTACATGGGCAGAGGTTTAGGGCTTTCTACGCTGGTGGTCTTTTTATCATTGATCTTCTGGGGCTGGTTATTAGGCTCTGTGGGCATGTTGCTATCAGTGCCGTTGACCATGATTGTTAAAATAGCACTGGAATCGAGTAAAGGTGGCAACTGGTTAGCTATTTTGTTAGCTGATGATGTGGATGAGCTAAAACCAGAGTCAACACCCACTCTCGTGGCTCCTGCAGAAGTTGCACAGATAGAAGATGATAAGTCTCCAGAAATTACCAAGTAAGTCAGATTTTAGTCATAGTTGTAGTACAAGTTAAAAGTGAATTTAATGCAGTTATTTTTTGATGAATTAAACAAAGTCACCTTAGGTGAAGAGGTTAATCGGCTTTTTCATGGTCGTGGTGGCGTGTACCCCGGCGTGGAACATCTGTGTGTCGATTGGTTTCCTCCGGTGCTGTTATTGACCAGCTTTAAGCCGTTAGCGGAAGATGAGCTTGCGTCGGCAACACTGAGATTATCTCAGTTGTGGAGTGAGCAACGCGGTGCGAATGAAACGATGAACCTCGTTTATCAGTATCGCAGTGGTGGTCAAACCCATACCGAACTGGTCTCTGGTGAGGTTCCTGAGCAGCACACGGTTCTTGAGCAAGGTGCAGAATTTCATATCCATCTGTTAAGAGGCCAGAACCATGGTTTGTTTTTAGATATGAAGAACGGCAGGCAGTGGGTGAGGGAACACGCGGAAAATAAGAAGGTCTTGAATCTCTTTGCTTATACTTGTGCCTTTTCTGTTGCTGCATTGCAGGGCGGAGCTGACAGTGTCGTGAATATCGATATGAGCAAAGGAGCCTTATCTATTGGTAAGCAGAATCATCTACTCAATGGCTTGGGTGCTGGCGCCCGTTTTTTTGGCCATGATATTTTTAAATCTTGGGGTAAACTGACGAAACTTGGTCCTTACGAGATGATTATTGCCGATCCGCCAAGTAATCAAAAAGGCAGTTTTGTTGCGACTAAGGATTATTCTCGTTTGTTAAAGCGTTTACCTGAGCTCTTAGCGCCTGGTGGAGAAGTCCTTTTGTGTCTGAATGCCCCTGAGTTGGGGATTGAGTTTTTGATGAACCAAGTTGAGGAGTACAGTGCTAATTTGGCATTTGTCGATCAATTAGATAATCCCCCTGCGTTTGCTGATATTGATCCCAATAAGGCGCTAAAAGTCTTGCGCTATAGGCGAGTGTAATCATAAACGCCTACGTCCTGTATGGGGTGTAGGCGTTGAAACGACTTGCTCGTTTTGTATAAGTCACAGGGCGTCTTTAATGCCCTAATTTCCCCGCTTCAAATTCAACTAGCTTATTCATTATCTTTTAGTTTTTAACACCAAGCTCTACTCATTGATAGCTGTTGATAAATCACGCCTAGTTTTTGGTCTTTAAAACTGGGCTACTTATCACTTAAAACTATTAAAAACTGAAAGTCTTTCATTTCAAATAACGGTTTTGGATGTTTTTAGGCTGATATACCAAGTTTTAAAGAGGATTTGCAAACTAAACTGAAACTATTCTGTAACTCTGCAATTATGCCTGATATAATTGATCTCAAGATGTAGATTGAACATTACTTCTTCCTCTATTGGCAAAATGTCATCAAAGTAATGGCATGCCGCAGACCCTACAAACAGTAATTCGGAGTTGTTATGGAAGTTCAAGAATACGAAAGCGCATACTACCAAGTACAAGATGAAGTAATTGACTCTTTACCGGTAGAGATGGATGAAGAAGCGTTTTTGGGTTAAGGAACGACTCGATAATAAATGAGTTAGTCTAGCGACAACCTGCAAAAAAATAGTAACCTCTAGGTTGCTATTTTTTTGTCTAGATTAAGTTATCTTTCAGGTAAGATCTCAGAAATCTGCCATTTAATGCCATTCTTGTGGAGTCTGATAGTACGATCATCAATCCAAGGACTTCCCCCTTTCAGACCGTGCATCTTGACGATGACAGTCACATCCTGAGCTGACTTTCTGAAAAAGTCGATATCGATCTCTTCTATCTCAAGTGTCACATTCGTCATGGACAAATTCAGCATGTGTCGCTGAACCGAGGAGGCGATATGATAATGCGAAATGACCTCTTTCATCGGGTCGCTAACATAGAGTTGTGCTTTTTTAATGTCTTTATCGACGTATATCGCGGTGAAGAAACCTAATGAGACATCTTCAGGTGACAGGATCGGACCACTTTTTGAGGTGTCTGGACCACAGCCAAAAAGAAAAAACACACAAAATATAGCTATTATTCTCATATACTTGATACAAAGGGAATTTGGATTCAGTATCGCTATTTATGGGGAGGTTGGCAAGTTATTGGCTTAACACTGCTGATCTGTAAAATTTTAATGCTTGACCTAAAGTGTTAAATCAGTCATATCTGAAAGAATAAGTTTTAACTGTTATCCACAAAATCTGTGGACAAGTATGTTGAAGACTAGATGCATAACTTTTAAAGTGTTGTTTTTAAATGGTTTATATTGCTGGTTAAAAAATGACGCATACTTGTTTTTATCAATATTATTCAGTTTATATACAGTAACGTATTCTTTTTGTGCATAAAAAAGCCTGTCATTGACAGGCTTTTTTAGTTTGTTTCATACTAAAGTATGAAGCGTTATTTAGCTTGTTCCGCTTGCGCAGCTTGGATTGCTGTTAGGGCGATGGTGTAAACGATATCGTCAACTAATGCACCACGAGACAGATCGTTAACAGGCTTACGCATACCTTGAAGCATTGGGCCAATACTGATTAGGTCTGCACTTCTCTGTACGGCTTTGTAAGTCGTATTACCAGTATTGAGGTCTGGGAATACGAATACTGTCGCTTGGCCAGCAACAGGGCTGTTTGGTGCCTTAGATAGTGCAACGTTAGGCATAACGGCCGCATCATACTGAAGTGGACCATCGATGATCAGATCAGGACGCTTCTCTTTAGCAATACGAGTTGCTTCACGTACCTTATCAACATCAGAACCTGTACCTGAACTACCAGTAGAGTAACTGATCATTGCAACACGTGGCTCGATACCAAATGCCGCAGCTGAATCAGCTGATTGGATAGCGATATCAGCAAGTTGGTCAGCATTTGGATCTGGGTTAATCGCACAGTCACCATAAACAAGTACTTGATCAGGCATCAACATAAAGAAGATTGAAGAAACCAAGCTTGAACCTGGTGCAGTCTTGATCAACTGAAGTGGAGGACGAATAGTGTTGGCAGTAGTATTTACCGCACCAGACACAATACCATCGACTTCATTTTGGGCTAGCATCATGGTACCAAGTACCATGTTGTCACAAAGTTGCTCACGAGCGACAACTTCAGTCAGGCCTTTATGACGACGTAGGTCAAGCATTGGCTCAACATAGTTTTCACGTGCGACATCTGGCTCAATAATTTCAACACCTTCACCAAGCGTAACACCTTGCTGTGCTGCAATACGTTCAATCTCTTCACGATTACCAAGAAGCACACACTTAGCGATACCGCGTTCAGCACAGATGCTTGCAGCTTCGATAGTACGTGAGTCATGACCTTCAGGTAGAACAACGGTTTTACGTGCTGCACGTGCCAGTTCAGTCAGCTTGTATCTAAACGCTGGAGGAGACAGTCTGTGCTCACGAGGAGAGTTTTCTGTCGCACTTTGAATCCAGTTTTGATCAATATGACTTGCAACGTACTCTTGCACTTCTTCAATGCGTACCGCGTCATCAACAGGGACTTCATGATCGAAACGTTGGATGTTAAGCGATGTCTGCCAAGTATTGGTGTCAATCAAGAAGACTGGAAGACCAGTTTCGAAAGCTTGCTCACACAGTTCCATGATTTGTGGCTCAGGCTCATAACTACCAGTAAGCAGTAGGGCACCTATTTTAACACCGTTCATGGCGGCAAGGCAGGCTGAAACGATGACATCAGAGCGGTCACCTGAGGTAACCAATAGTGAGTCAGTCTTAATGTGTGTAACCATGTTAGGTAGGCTACGTGCACAGAAAGTGACTTTACGCAGGCGACGAGTGTTCATCTCACCAGCGTTAATGATTTTTGCACTAAGGTGCTTAGCAAGATCAGATGCACGAGGTGCAACCAGATCGAGGTTGTAAGGTACGCTGCCTAAAATGCGCAGTGAACTCTTACCTGGAAGTTGGAACATGTTAGCTGGATCTGGACGCTGAACATCAGTGTGATCAAATACTTCAGATAGATCTGGACGCGCACGACCTTCATTATCAACTGGCGCACCAATTTTGTTGATCATTGCGCCAATAATACGCTTGTTGTTAGTGCCGCCCCATGACTTATGAGCGATCTCTAGGCGATTCATCAGTGCAGTGGCACTTTCATTACCGGGTGTGGCAACAAAGATGATATCGGCATCAAGAGATTTTGCGATAGCGTAGTTGATGTCGCTTGAGAACGGGTGGTTTCTAGTCTGCACTAGGCCTTCAACGACAAGGGTTTCTGTATCGTCAGTACATTCAGTGACACGAGCAATGATCTGCTCCATCAAGACATCAGTCTTATCACCGCGAATTAGCCCTTCAGCATGATCCATCTCAAATGGCTCAAGTGGGTTAACAGTGGGTGACTTACTTAAAATCGTCGTTGAACGCTCTGGTCCGCTATCTTGTGGACGTTGCTGTGCAATTGGCTTGAAAAAACGAACTTTAACACCGTGGTGCTCAAAAGCTCGAACGAGACCTAAACTGATTGAAGTGAGACCGACACCTGTGCCGATAGGGACGAGCATAATATTGCGAGACATAAAAACCTCTGTTTGAAGCTTAGACAGGCGTAGTAATACTACACCGAACTGTATGGTGCAACTCAATAAGAAGATGAGTTTTGGCCTGAAACCCAAAAAGGGTTTCAGGCCAATGTATTACTTCAGAAGACGCATCGCATCTTCAGCAATAACCCACTCTTCATTTGTAGGGATAACCATAGCAACAGTACCTTCGTCGGTAGTGATCTGGCCACCGTTACCGAAACGAGCTGCAGCGTTACGCTCTTTATCTACGTTGAAGTTGAAGATAGCTAGAGAATTAAGTACTTTCTCACGGATTAGGTCAGAGTTTTCACCGATACCACCAGTGAATACTACAGCGTCTAGACGCTCTAGTGGCACAGTGTAAGAAGCGATGTACTTAGCTAGACGGTAGCAGAAGATTTCTAATGCGAGTGTTGCGCCTTTATGACCCTGTTCAAAACCTTCTTCGATGCCGCGACAATCGTTAGTCAGTTCAGATATACCAAGTAGACCACTTTGCTTGTTAAGTACTGACTCAACTTCGTCTAGTGTGTAACCTAAACGGTTAACTAAGTGGAAGATAACAGAAGGATCTACGTCGCCACAACGTGTTCCCATTACCAAACCTTCTAGAGGCGTTAGACCCATAGAAGTATCTACACTCTTACCGCCTTTAATCGCAGTAACAGATGCGCCGTTACCAAGGTGAGCACAAATGATGTTTGTGTCAGCTTCATCTTTACCTAGTGCTTTAGCCGCTTCACGGCTGATGAATAGGTGGCTAGTACCGTGCATGCCATAGCGACGGATAGCATTTTCGCGGTATAGCTTGTATGGAAGCGCGTAGATGAATGCTTTTTCAGGCATAGTCTGGTGGAAAGCTGTATCGAATACGGCGACTTGTGGAAGTTCAGGGAATGAAGCCTGAGCTGCACGAATACCGATCAAGTGAGCAGGGTTATGAAGTGGAGCTAATGCTGCACAATCTTCAATACCGTGGATCACACTTTCATCGATGATTACTGACTTAGTGAATTTTTCACCGCCATGAACAACACGGTGTCCGATAGCATGAATTTGTGATGCAATTTCAGGGTTAGCACCAAGTACATCTTTAACGATAAATTCAACTGCTTCGCGGTGAGCAGAGAAAGCACCTAGGCTAGCTTCTTGTTTAACACCATTGACTTTCCATTTAATCTTAGCGTCTTCTAAGCCAAAACATTCGGCTAGACCTGAGATCTGGTCATCACCTGTAAGGGCGTCGATAATCGCAAATTTTAATGACGAGCTACCGCAGTTAAGTACCAATACCAGTTTATTTGACATCTTTAAAACCTTTTACAATGTAGTGAACGTTTGTCACTGAACAATAATGACTTCATAGGTAAAATCACGAAGCCGCTAGAAGTGCTCTGGGTTCAGAGCGGGGACTGCTGATAAAGCAGCTACAATGCCTTGGGGCTCTATTGCAGCTTGTGCTATTGTAAAAGCAGTATCCCATTCAATCGGTGTAACACTTGAGCATTCAAGCTTTCAAAACGTTGGTTCAAGGTCGTCAATACATGACAACTTGGCCTATGGTCAGAAAACTTAGTTTTTATTTCCCTGAGTATCGCGTTATTCGCGCCACTCAGATTGCTATACCTGTGATGCCAATGCTGGCACTACTGGCTGCAGCGAGTCAGCTGTATATCCATGGTTGGGGATTTCTTCCACAAGCCATTACATTAGCGCTGTTTTTTATTAGCTTACCTATTCAAGGTTTGCTGTGGTTAGGTTGGCGATCTCGCCATCCATTACCCTTATCTTTGTTCGAGTGGTGCGATAAATTGACCACTCAAATGATCGCCAAAGGGATCAGTTGTCGTCCATTAGGACCTAAAGCGTGTTACTTCGACATGGCACTTATTCTCAAAGCGGCATTCGAACGTTTAGACGAAGAGTATTGGGAGGAACTTTAACTAGTACCTTTTAACACTCATCGCCTCAATGCTTAGTAGATGGCGTTTAATCCAGCCTCTACAAAGACTTGTTTAATTTGTTCCATTGTTTCACCCGATGGAGGAGAGATGTCATTAAGCTCATACTTTTCTCCCATCGCTTCCCACTTATGTTTGCCCAACTCGTGATAAGGGAGTAACTCAACCTTCTCGACATTGGTCATAGGCTTAAGGAATTCGGCTAACTTCTTGGCTGAAGCAATATCATCGGTATAACCGCCAACTACAACGTAACGTATCCAGGTTTTTTGCTGGCGCTTATGTAGGTGTTCTGCAAACTGCAACGTGCGGTGATTACTGACCTTAGTGAGGTCAATATGGCGCTTGTCATCAATATGCTTTATATCCAGTAATACCAAATCAGTATTATCGAGCAGCTCATCAATGATAGGGGTATATTTTCTGACAAAACCATTGGTATCGAGACAAGTGTGAATGCCTTCTTTCTTACAAGCTTCAAAAAGAGCTGAAACGAATTCTGCTTGTAATATGGCTTCACCACCACTGGCTGTAACACCACCACCGCTGGATTCAAGAAAAGGGCGGTAGCTGATAATTTGAGACATGAGTTCTTCAACCTGCACCTCGGTGCCGCCGTGTAGATCCCAAGTATCGCGATTGTGACAGTAGAGACAACGCATTAAACAGCCTTGCATAAAAGCGATAAACCTTATGCCTGGACCGTCAACGGTGCCAAAGGATTCCAATGAGTGGATCCGACCAGTTACTGCCATTGTGACTCCATATGTAAATTTGAAATTCCTAATATTGCAGCTTTATATCGATGCGACAATCTTAAGTTTTAAATAAATATACCCAAGCTACCTTAAAATGTTGGTTTCAGAGTTCCCGTAGGATAGCTGAACAAGGCAGTGATAGAGAGAATGGTTATTCCCTTGTTGATATCACAAACGCAGTGCAGTTATTCTACGGTAACTCCCGAAGGGCATAGCGTGAAGCAACATGTTTTTGCGTTATGAAATATTGAATTAGAATAACTAGTCCAGCAATTTCATGCCTTAAACTCTGTCACTTCTCGATATGCTGAATTCCACATTTCGAGATAGTTTGGGTATCGGCTGTACTTTAATCAGTACAGCCTAGTCATAGCCCGTTATTACCTTAATATCTTAGAGATATATTAGGTATTACATACCTTTAGTGAAGGTACGAGTAATAACGTCTTGTTGCTGCTCAGGTGTCAGTGCGTTGAAGCGAACTGCATAACCAGATACACGGATTGTAAGCTGAGGATACTTCTCAGGGTTAACAATCGCATCTTCTAGCATTTCACGGTTCATCACGTTCACGTTTAAGTGCTGACCACCTTCACGGCTATCACTATGGGCGAAATAACCGTCCATTAGTGCCGCTAAGTTAGTGCGACGACCATCTTCATCTTTACCTAACGCGTTTGGCACGATAGAGAAGGTATAAGAGATACCGTCTTGAGCGTGTGCAAACGGAAGTTTAGCAACAGAAGTCAGTGATGCTACAGCGCCTTTCTCGTCACGACCATGCATAGGGTTTGCGCCCGGAGCAAATGGTGCACCAGCTGGACGACCGTCTGGAGTCGTACCGGTTTTCTTACCGTACACAACGTTAGAAGTGATGGTTAAGATTGACTGAGTAGGGATCGCGTTACGGTACATTTTCATGTTACGGATCTTAGCCATAAAGCGCTCTACAAGCTCAGTTGCTAGATCATCAACACGTGCGTCGTTGTTACCGAACTTAGGATAATCACCTTCGATTTCGAAATCGACAGCGATACCGTTCTCGTCACGGATTGGCTTAACTTTCGCAAACTTAATTGCAGAAAGAGAATCGGCAGCGATAGAAAGACCTGCGATACCACATGCCATAGTTCGACGAACGTCACGGTCATGAAGTGCCATAAGAGCAGATTCATAAGAGTACTTGTCGTGCATGAAGTGGATAGAGTTCAGTGCAGTCACATATTGTGTTGCTAACCAATCCATCATAGTGTCTAGGCGACCTAGAACGTCATCAAAGTCTAAATACTCAGAAGTGATAGCGTCAAACTTAGGACCGATTTGAGTCTTAAGTTTTTCATCAACACCGCCGTTGATAGCGTAAAGCATAGTCTTAGCTAAGTTAGCGCGTGCTCCGAAGAACTGCATGTGCTTACCTACAACCATTGGGCTTACACAACAAGCGATAGCATAGTCATCTGACTCGAAGTCTGGACGCATTAGATCATCGTTTTCGTACTGGATTGAGCTAGTGTCGATAGACACTTTTGCACAGTACTTTTTGAAGTCTAGTGGTAATTTTTCAGACCATAGAACAGTGATGTTTGGCTCTGGACTTGGACCCATGTTGTACAGGGTGTGCAAGAAACGGAAGCTAGACTTTGTCACCAAAGTACGGCCATCAAGACCCATACCAGCGATTGACTCAGTAGCCCAGATTGGGTCACCAGAGAATAGCTCGTCGTATTCAGGAGTACGTAAGAAACGAACCATACGTAGCTTCATCACGAAGTGGTCAACCATCTCTTGAGCTTGTTGCTCAGTGATTAGGCCACTTTTAAGATCACGTTCGATGAAGATATCAAGGAAGCTTGAAGTACGACCAAGCGACATTGCCGCGCCGTTCTGGCTCTTAACTGCAGCTAGGTAGCCGAAGTAAGTCCACTGAATCGCTTCTTGTGCATTAGTTGCAGGAAGAGAGATGTCGAATCCATAGCTTGCAGCCATTTTCTTCATCTGACCAAGTGCACGATGCTGCTCTGCAATCTCTTCACGAAGTTGCATAGTGTAAGACAAGTCTTCACCAGCTTCGAAGCCTGCTTGAAGTGAACCAAACTGAGCAAACTTATCGGCCATCAAGTAATCGATACCGTAAAGTGCGATACGACGGTAATCACCAATGATACGACCACGGCCGTATGCATCAGGTAAACCAGTCAAAATACCAGACTTACGACAACCCATGATTTCAGGGGTGTAGATATCGAAAACACCTTGGTTGTGAGTTTTGCGTAGTTCAGAGTAAACATATTTAACGTCAGCGTTTAGCTCACGGTCATAGGCTTTACAAGAACTTTCAACCATGCGAATGCCACCATTTGGCAACATAGCGCGCTTAAGAGGCGCTTCAGTCTGTAGGCCGACAATGGTCTCAAGCTCTTGCTCGATATAGCCAGCTGCGTGTGAAGTGATGGTTGATACTACTTCAGTATCAAAATCAACAGGTGCGTGAGTCGCGTTTTCCTGTTTGATGCCTACCATGACTTTATCCCAAAGCTGTGTAGTAGCAGGAGTTGCTTCAGCTAGGAAAGTTTCATTACCCTCATAAGGAGTGTAGTTAGCTTGGATAAAGTCACGAACGTTGACTTCAGTTTTCCATTCGCCAGCGGTAAAACCTTCCCACGCGTTAGCAAACTGTTCAGTTTTTTCGGTCATCGTACAAATACCTTTTAGTTGAGATACATGTTATTAGTTATCGACGTTGGCTTTAGAAAGCAAGGGTATCGATATACCAATAGCTAAGTCTTAAAAAGCTTCCTCACAATATTGTCTGGTGGAGGAAACTGGTTTCCGAGTTTGTTAAGACTCGGAGTGATCTGTCGATTTGATACCGATATGAAAATTGTTCCGTTTACGATGAATATCGGTTATCAGTAAATTGGTAAGACCAATTAACCACGTTATATTAACATAAGCAAAAATAGCCTGCATCCTAATACGTTTGGTTTTGGTCGCTAAATTCAAAAACTGTTATCTATGCATCAGTTTTTAACTAAAATAACGTTTGCACCCAAGATTAATGTCAGTTACCAAGACGATGACGAGTCACTTGTGTTGCAAAAATTCAATGCCAATGTAAAAGCTGGTAACAATTGCAAAGTCGAAATTGTTACTGCCTTCACTGAGGAATTATCTCTCTATGTCACTTGTTTATCGTCATCACTAACACTGATATTAAGTCTTATACCAAACATCATCAGATCAATGCTGAATCAATTGAAGCTGGTTGAACCCATCATTGAGTCGATAACGAAAAGTGAAACTCACTTCTCGTTATCAATGTTTTGTTATAACAGGGCTGGGATCCCAGTGATCATACCGACAGCAAGCATGGCTGCTAAACAGATCACAAAGGCTAAGCCTGGAATAACAATGCGGTCAGCGAATGACAGTGATTTTGCACGTTCTTTGTCGCCGATTAAGCCATTGTTGTCTAAGAACATGGTTAACGCCCATGCCAGTACTGGGTTAGCAACAAAAGAGGCGAAAATACAGATACCCGCAGCCTGACTGTTCTGAGTGTTTTTAACCATCTGCATACCGGCTTCAAGTAGGGGCAAGAACACTCCCACAAGTAACGCGATTGACATGACTGGTTGCCACACCGCGATGTCCATTGGGTAACCAATAATCGCGACAACGATACAAAGTAGGCCTAACAAGATGGCACCTGCTGGGATTGGACGCTTTGCCGTTGCAGCAGGGATCATGTAAGTCCCCCAAGATGAAGTGATGTTACCGCCACCCACTGCTGTACCTACGATTTGACGTAAAGAACAGGTCGTCATGGTGTCGTCAACATCCATCAAGACTTTCTCAGACCCTTTAGGGTAGTTCAGTTCTTGAAAAATACGGTGTCCCAAGAAGTCAGGTGACCACATTGCTACGGCTAAAATAGCAAAAGGTAAAGATGCAATAAAATGCTCTAGATGCGGTAAGCCTAACTGCCAACCTTGCTCAGTCGAGCCCCACCAGTAAACAGGGTTAAGGTTTGGAATACCTGGTTCAGTCACAAACTGAAGATCCAGTCCTGCACCGAGGCCAAAGGCCATCGCAACCGCAGCAATTGAACAAAGTGGGATAGCCAACCAGCGTTTACCAATCTTTGCCAGGATAGCGTACAAGATCACGTTGGCCAGTAAGATGAAAAAGGCGACATAACCTAAGCTGTAACCGAGGTCATGCTTGGCTTGTAAACTTCCCGCCCATTCAAATAGTGAGCTGATTTGTCCCTCTGCGCCCATAAAGCCAAGGAAAACAAGTAAACCGCCGGCGACACCGCTGCTGGTGAGGTTCACTAAACGAGAACCGCCTTTGAGGTAGCTTAATATCAGACCAAACATACCCAATAAAATAGCCAGCGCCAACGGGTGCGCTCCAGCCAGTGCGATTGCACCAATCAGTGGGATCATTGGACCGTGGTTGCCAGCCAAGTTAGCTTTAGGGTTGAGGAACCCAGAGCTGATGATACAGAACAATAGCGCAGGGATAAGCATCTCTACACGTACAACCTGAGTCGCAAACTCTGCACCAAGGTTTACATGCTCCCATCTCTCGCTAAGACCTGCCGCCCATGCCGCCATAACCGCAGAGTACATCACGGTAATACCGATCGTTCCCGCAATGGCAGGGACAAGATCTTCCCATTCAAATCGGAAGTCTCTTCCTGGCAGGTTAAGTCTCCAACGCCTAGGCTTCATGATTTTTAGTTCATTGTCTAAGTACTCTTCACGAGTAGCAAACTCAGACACTGGACGATGAAGCTCTTGGTATGATTTTGTGGAGTCTTCGTTCTGTTGGTTTTTCACTGTTTCTGACATATTTTCTCATTCTCCGAGAAGAACATAGTGATTCATCTAATGTGATGACAACTTATAATGATCTTTGAGTGTTAGCTTGAATATGACGAACCAATTGGCTGCATTATTCATTGAGGTTAAGAACCTGCAAATGTGGTTCAGGATCTAAAGATGATCCGGCCAACGATGCTGTTGTTTCCTCTAACAATCTCTACTTAATTGGTAAGACCAATTTACCTCATAAATTTTAACACAGAGAGTGAGCTTCTTCATCAAGTATCAATATTGTTGAATCAGGTGTTTTAGGTATTTGAGACCCACTTAACAACTTATACAGAGATCGCTAAACAAATACCGCCTCGGCACATATATTGCGTTGTTTATCGATCACGTATTGCTGCATATGTGTGGAGCAAGTAGCGAATCTGGCTGTGAGTTGAGATCTATCGGTCTTTTATGCTTTTCTAAAGGTATATCACAACATGCTAATCTATCGGTGTGATTGTGATCACGCTTCGAGCGATATTTACCACTAGGCGGCTAACAATTACTTTAATGGGTTTCATTTGTACTTATATGTTTGGTCATCATCAATTTTCCTTATAACAGACCAATACTCGGTAATTTAGCAATTATTTTGTGAGCGAGTATTACCACTCATAAACAGAATGAATTTGACGGAGAAGATTCAATAATAAAAGGAGATTTAAAAGTTGTTACTTTACAATTGCTTAAGTTTTTATGGCTTTATTCTGTTATTTAACATTCTGAAACATTCACTTTTTCGTATCAAGTAATTTGATACTTACCATAATAATTATCAAATTTTATTAGCTCATATTTCTCGTTATCTTGTCAGCACAAAATAACAAGCTGAAGATACAGAGAGATATATACAAATGAAAAACAATAGATTACAACGTCTTCACCTGGATGATGACAAATGACGTCTACGAATAAGGTGAGTGAGTTATTGCCGGCTCATTCTCTCCATAAAGCAGTGGACACACCAAAACCAGTGCAGGCGAGTCTATATCAACAAGCCGAGCATTATGGGGAGTCAAAAGTCATTAAGGCGACCTGGCAATCTTTTGGTCTAGCCACTTTCGCAGGGGCTTTCATAGCGCTTGCTTTTGTCTTTTTTATCACTGTAACGACAGGGAACGATGGCAGTTCTTGGGGGTTAGTCCGTCTCGTGGGAGGCTTAGCCTTCAGTTTAGGTTTAATGCTCGTGGTGATATGTGGTGGAGAGCTTTTTACCAGTACTGTATTAAGCAGCGTAGCGTGGGCCCAAAAACTGGTGACAACACCGGACCTTATCAAATGTTGGTGCCGAGTATACGCAGGGAACTTGTTAGGCGCGATGATCATGCTGGCGTTGATAATGTCTGCGCGAATGCATGAGCTTGATGGCGGTCAATGGGGGCTCAACGCACTGCAGATCGCCCAGCATAAGCTTCATCACGGTTGGATGCAGGCTTTTGTGCTCGGTATTTTGTGTAACATGTTGGTGTGCTTAGGTGTTTGGATGACCTTTGCAAGCAAAGATGCGCTGACTAAAGCGATTCTACTGATGTTGCCAGTAGCCATGTTTGTCAGTAGTGGTTTTGAGCACAGCATTGCAAACCTATTTATGGTGCCTTTAGGGATCGCGATTTCTCAATTTGCTCAACCTGAGTTTTTTACCTCATTGGGTATCAATTCTGCACAGTTTGCTGATCTAACCTTTAGTCACTTTATCTTCAACAACCTTATTCCTGTGACCTTAGGCAATATTGTGGGTGGCGGTGTGTTTGTTGGCTTAGGTTATTGGCTTATAGAAAAGTCAGTACCGGCTGTTCAAGTTCCTTCTGCCCACAGTGTTCCACAATTTGAAACCTCTGCACAAATATACCCGTTATTACCCTCTGGAGTATCGATAAAAATGCCAAAAATAATTCAAAAATTACGTGTACAAGATCTGATGGACACCAACCCGTTAACCATCTCAGCTGAACTGTCTGTCTATGCTGGCTTGACCTTACTTGCCGATAACGATTGCAGAAGTGCACCAGTATTAGACGAGCAAAAGCGTTTACTGGGTTTTATATCGCAACAAGACTTACTTCGTAGTTTATGGTCTGAAGAGTTTGCCAGAGGCGTATCTTATAAAGTCAGTGACCTGATGCAGAAAGAGGTCATGACGTTGTCACCATTAGATCCCGTGGCTGAATTGATTGAGTTAATGGTTGTAGATCGTAACAAGCTATTCCCTGTTAATGAAAATGGGATATTAACTGGCAATACCTTCACCAGTTATGAAGAGAGATTGCGTTGTGCTTCAGCCGATAAACCTAGCATGTTCCCTGTATTGGATAAGGGAGTATTATGTGGCGTGATCACCCGTGATGCGATCGCCAAAAAGGTATGTGATATCTATAAGGTATAGGCGTAAATCTTGCCAGCTAGCCTTGAAATGAAGGCTAGCTATGCTTTAAGTTTTCCCTCAAATAATCAATTAATAACTTTACCCTGATTGGAATTCGATCCCGAAGTGGGTAGAGTATTTTTAAAGGAACATCTGTAGAGCTATAGTCAGGCATTACTCGAACAAGCGTTCCATTATCAATGTGTTCGTTTACCATCCAAATCGGCAGTTCAGCAATGCCAATTCCGTTGATAACTCCCGCCAGTATTGCATCACCATTGTTACTCGAAAGGTTACCGCTAACATGTATGTTTTGAATCTTTTTATCTTTCGTTAAAATGAGTTTTTTGGCTGGTTTTAGTAATGTGTAATTAATAAAATTATGTTGTTCTAAGTCTTTAAGAGTAATTGGAGAACCGTGCTTCTTTACATATTCAGATGAGGCTACGAGTTGCAAAGGGTTATTACACAGGCTTAATGCTATGAGAGAGGAGTCATCAAAATTACGACTTGCCCTTATTGCAATATCAAATGAATCAGAAATCAAATCTTCTTGTGTATCGCTGAGGATCATTTCAATTTTAATATCGGGATGTTTTTTGTAAAACCCAGGAAATAAAGGCACCAACACTCTTGATGAAAAGGGGATAGGGGCTGTGATTTTCACACTTCCTTTGTCAGAATTTTGATTGCTACGTAATATGTACTCAATATTATCTATGTCGGCTAACGATGACTTGCATTGTTTGTAGTATATATTTCCATCATCAGTCACAGACAACTTGCGGCTGTTCCTGTTAATCAATTGACAGTGTAGCTCGACTTCCAAAGCTAAAACTTTTTTACTTACAGATGCTTGAGTTATGTTTAGTTCATTAGCGGCATCTGTGAAACTCTTCGTTCGTACAACAGCTTCGAATGCACGCATCGCACTTAATTTATCCATATCATTCCATTATAGAATACTATCTATTCATATTAGGTCGTTTTCATTTACATTTCCAGAACATATAGTAGTTAACACTAGATAGCTAATTAAATGTGAAACATTATATTAGTATATTCCTTTAAAATTATCTCTTGTTCTATCTTGTTTGTGTTTACGTCATGTTCATAAAGTGAACAGGTAGATGCGTGTGTTGTTTAATTAAATATTAACGATTATCAGGTTTATTTTAAATTCTACCTTTGGATGACTATTTAATGATACTTCATTTGCGAATAACTTAATGACTAAGTTTATTTAGAATGTGTGCTGTCTTTTATGAATTAAAGAGTCGGTGGAGTTCATCTGGATTGTGTTTTTTATTACTGTATTTGGAGTAGTTGAAATGGGAAAAGTTATAATTGTATTTATAACTAGTTTATTGGCTAATGTAGCATTTGCTGGCGAACCAATTTGGGATGCTAATAAGCTTGTGCTCAAGTCTGAGAAGCTCGCTGATGGTGTGTTTGCACATTACTCTGACTTGGCACCAGAACAGGAGATAAATGGTATTCCTGCTGGTACCAGTGGCGGTTTTATTATAGGCGAACATGGCGTTTTAATGATTGAAACTATGCTTAATCAATATCTTTATCTACAAGTGGAAGAGATGATTAAGAAGCAATCAAAACTGCCTATTCTCTATGCGGTTAATACAAGCTATCACGGCGATCATTCTTACGGAAATATGTTTTTACCCAAAGAAACTCAGATTATTCAACATAAGACAGCAAAGGAATATGTCGACAATCATTTTAAAGCTGACATTGCTTTCATGCTCCAGAATTTTGGTGCTGGACGTGGTATCGAAGAAGTTAAACCAGTAACTGGTGATATTCTGATCTCTGATGGTAGTCGTATCACATTGGATTTAGGTGGGAAATTTGTAGAGATTATTGATTTTGGTTTTGCACAAACCGGTGGAGATCTATTTATCTGGGAGCCTGAGTCTAAAGTGATGTGGACTGGTAACCCTATTATTACTATTCAGCCTGCTTTGCCTTGGTTACTCGATGGTCACTTAACTGAAACTTTGGCCACGATACAAAAAGTGTATGACTTCTTGCCTAAAGATGCCCGAATTGTACCTGGACATGGCTCTGTGATGACTCGAGATGATTTAAAGTGGCACCTTGAGTATCTGCAGGCTGTAAGGTCTCAAGTACAACAAGCTATCGATGAGGGGTTAAGCTTGCAACAAACAGTTGATAGAGTTGTTTTACCTGAGTTCAAAGGATATCAATTATACCCTTGGGTTCATCCTAGCTTAAATGTACCAGCTGCTTATAAAGATCTCAGTAATAACTAATTTCATGGGAAATTAAAATTTGTAAAGTCGCGTCTGTTTATTAATTTAAAGGTTGTGTATGCCAATAAAGACAAGATTCACCTTGATGATATTTATCTGTTTACTGACAATATCTACGAGTAATGCACAAGAGGGGCAATCTGAATATATATCTAAATTTAATCTATTTAGAGCAGAAGAGAATTACTCTAGTTTAATTAATATCGATAGGTCTAAGCTATCCTTTTGGGAATCATTGAAAAATATACCGCTTAATAATAGCGGAGATATTTATATGACCTTAGGTGGTGAGGTGCGTCCTAGAGGTGAGTTTTATACTGATCGCTATTCTGAGAAGGGCAATGATGTAAATTTCTATTCACAGCGCCTTGCTTTACATTCCGCCATTCAATGGGAGCAAAACGTGAGGTTTTTCGCTGAACTTTATCACGGCTATACCAGTCATGAGAAAGAGTTTGCTGAATACGATGTGATTGATTTTCATCAAGGCTTTGTCGAATATAGATCGAGTGATGAGGTGATCGGTGATTGGTATATTCGTTCTGGACGTCAAGAGCTCTCTCTTGGTTCTGCACGCTTGGTTGGATTTAGGGAAGGCCCGAATATTCGACGAAGTTTTGATATGGTTAGAGTGAAACAAAATAGTGCGGTGCTGTCATTGCAGACCTTTTATGGTAAGGAGGTTGTGCCAGAGTTTGATTCTTTTGATAACAAATCTCATCTCTTCAATCATCAAGCCATTAATCCTCAATTATGGGGGGTGGTATCAGAGTTTGTTATTGCAGGTGATATTGGTAAAAGCGAGCTTTATTACCTTGGTTTTCACGTGAATGAAGCGCGTTATAACGATGTGGTAGGCGAAGAAAAACGGCACAGTGTTGGACTAAGGCGCTATGGGGAACTCGGCGATGCGATAACGTATAACTCTGAGTTTACCTATCAATTTGGTGATGTTGGTGGTTCAACAATTAATGCGTTTAACCTTGAAACGGATACGAGTTATATTTTCCATCATTCACCTTGGAAGCCAAGTGTTGGTTTGAAATTAGAGTGGTCATCGGGTGATGATAAGCAGGGTGATGGTGAAATTAATACCTTTAATCCCATGTTTGTAAATCCGTCATATTACAGTATGAATAAATATACCACTCCAGCTAATATGGTATCAATTCATCCGTCAATTACCGCTTACCCAATGGCTAAAATGAAACTGTATCTTGAGTTTGCATGGTTTAAAAGAGAATCTCGGGCAGATGGTTTGTATCGGGCGACTCGTTTTTTTTCCAGAGAACCGGGAGTTGATAACAGTAAAGATATTGGCCAGCAACTTGGTTTTAAGTTGTCTTATGAGTTTAATAAAAATTGGTCATTTGACTTTGATTTTAGTTATTTCATTGCTGGACGATATTTAAAGCAAACGGGTGACTCTGAAGATGTTGTTTATTTATCTCCTACAGTTCGATTTCGATTTTGAAGAATAGAACTTATATCCATTACTATATTAAAAAAATAAAATGATATTTAACCTATAAGGTAACCTAATGCTTAATAGATTTTTGGGATTGCATGTTCCCATGCCTGCTCGCGATAATACAGAAGCTCACAGGGCCTCAACAACGTTAGAGCTTTTTTATGATTTGGTGATTGTTATTTCTGTCTCTTATACACATCTCCGAGCCCACGAG